>Ga0208784_1000021_pt1 | contig 73130 bp, 115 predicted proteins | sample DEB19_08_DNA_FD_184531 | JGI IMG/M metagenome (GOLD analysis project Ga0208784, IMG submission 184531) | Aqueous microbial communities from the Delaware River and Bay under freshwater to marine salinity gradient to study organic matter... | ecosystem: Environmental > Aquatic > Marine > Coastal ... | reverse complement strand
GGTTGATGACTGGGAGAAAATTAAAGGATCCTGCGCCAGCTTTTACGCTGCTGCTGAATGGGGGTACAAGCAAGCCCTAAAAGAGCAGCGTGCAATTGCTGACGAACTTGAAGCCCAGTAGTCCGATCAACTTATGACTGACCAACAGATCATCCAAGCCGCTCTTGATGCAGGTCTGTGCTTCCCAGATTGCTGGGCACTGACCAGCCCCAGTGACCCAACCGAAGACATCAGCGACACCTGGAGCAGCTACGAGCAGCGCAAGATGCAATCGCTGCGGGACTTTGCTGAACGGATCAAAGCTTTGTAGTCAGACCCCACTTGTCAGCAATGTTTACACATTGCGTAAATGTGTTAAACATTCTTAATTTCCCTGACAGATTGTCTTAATTTATCAGGATTTCCAATAAACGTCATTTATCAAGATTCCTGCTAAAGCCCCTTAAGGGGCTTTTTCTTTGCCCACGTAGTATCACCAGGAAGAGGCTCCATGCCTCTGTCCCAGGTATCAAAGCATGTTTTGCTAAATACCATACCCCACGAAATCCACGCTATACTCGTTACGTTATGAACACTTGTCCAATGCCTGCTTTTGTAGATTTATCTGGCCGTAGATTTGGCGCCTTAACCGTTGGGTCTCTTAATACGGAACGCTCCACCACAAAGCGAAAAATTTGGGATTGCATCTGTGATTGCGGGAAAAAGAAGACGTGCGACGGTGAAAACTTAAAACAAGGAAGAACTAAAAGTTGCGGCTGTATTGTAAGCGAAGCATTAATTCAATCACGGGCCAAACGCAGGCAGTTTACAAAAGAGGAAAAACCATTTCGCCATATTTGGAGATTAATGATGCGTCGCTGTTACAATCCCAGTGATGGGGCTTATCGCCATTATGGAAAGAGGGGGATAACTGTTTGTGAGCGTTGGCATAATTATTGGAATTTCAAGCTTGATATGTATCCAAGACCAGAAAATATGACTCTTGAGCGGATAGATAATAATCAGGGTTATTCACCCGAAAACTGCTGCTGGGCTTCACGAGCAAAGCAATGCAATAATCGAAGGACAAATAATTATCAAACAATAGATGGCGTGACAAAAACAGTCTCTGAATGGTGCAAAGATTACGACATTGAGGTGCGGGCTGTTTATCAAAGGCTAGGCAGGGGGTGGAATATGCAAGACGCATTGACAAAACCAGTTAGGATTTTTTCCAAGTCGAATCAAAAGGAATAGGCTCAAGACCTACATTCCAATCGTCGTAATCATCGCAATTCCTTAGTTTTCTAGCAAAATCTTCTTCATTGCGAGGATCGTACATTTCCCCCTTTGCCATCCATCGCTTAAGCCTTTCCTTTTCCTGCTCTGCAGAAAGCTTCATGATCGGCTGATCTTGTATTGTCCGAGTCTAGCTGGCTTTGTATAGGCAAAAGAAAAGGGGCCTTACAGCCCCTTTTCTTCACATCCTCCGATGCCGAATTTTCCCTGAAGATACAAGGGAGATGATGCGCCTCGCAGGAGACCATGCAAAACTCCTTGGCTAAGCCATACGGCTTCGCCCGCATCATCATCGGCGTCCACCCTCACGGCTCGCCCGAAGACGAGAGCAGCAGTTAAGCCGCTAGGACCGAATGCTTCAAAAGCATAACACACCTTGCCCGCTCGGCAGCAACTGGTCTTTTCATGGCACAATGGGCATTGCCTTGTCGGAGACGGCATGGCCCTCGCTAGTTCTTTCGTACTAATTGATGAAACGATTCCTTTTCTCTCTCCTGCTGCTCTGCCCCTTACAAGCGCAAGCAGCAACGCTCCAATGTGGCTACGCCTCGCACTACGGCATTGGCGACGGTTACCACGGACAACGAGCTGCTAACGGCTCCCGCTTTGACGCTTACGCCCTCACGGCTGCCCACCCTTGGCTTCCATTCGGCACCAAGCTCCACGTTAAGAATCGCAACAATGGCAAGTCGGTGGTGGTGACAATCAATGATCGAGGCCCATACTACGGGGGTCGCATCCTGGACTTGTCCTACGGCAGCTTCTCTCGCATTGCTTCCCCTTCTCAAGGCGAAGCCTCCATCTGCATTTCAAAGCTATGAAAGACGCAGCTTCATTCCTGCTGGTGAGCCTCATCTTTGGGCTCGGCACTTTTGCTATTGCAGCTTCTCCTAATGTGCTGCCCAATAAGGAGGGCCTGGCAAAATGCATGCTCCTGCATCCTGAGCGCTACTGCCGCATCGCTAACGGCTTCCCCGTAGCCAAGCTTGACAGCCGGGCCAAATAGACCTACAGTTCCCTCGGTCGATGGGGAAGGAGCTTCGCAAGAGGCTCCCCCTTTCTTCCATTTTTATACCCCCTGGCGACAGGCTCCTCATGGACAAAACTAACAAAATCAAACAGTTCATCTTCAATGCTGGACACAGCATTGTGAGCGTTGAGTTCATCAAAGCCGATGGCTCTGTGCGTAAGCTTCAGTTCAATCCTTGGGATACCAAGGAAATCAAGGGCACGGGCACGGCAGTAAAGAAGCCTAACATTGTACGTTGTCGTGATTTCTCCATTGCTCGCAAAGAAGGAGAAGGCGCCTGGCGTTCGTTTGATTGCGAGCGCGTCGTAAGCATCAAGGCCAATGGTGAAACCCTCGTCTTCTGAACCATGGGGCTCTTTCGTAAATCCAAGCCGCGCATGTCAAATAGAGATCGCGTGTTGCTTTCTCGGTATCTGCGCTCAGAAGGGCGACCAGTGGCAGAAGAATTAATGGAAGAAGACGGCGTGATGTTAGAGCGCTTGTTTAATTACATTGGTGATCTAGAAGGTCGCATTAAAAGCTTATCCATTTACATTCACTCTCGCAATCTTTGAACTATGCCTCTCACAAAAACGCAACAAGCCATTGCCAAAATGGTTTCTGACAATGCAAAGCACAAATGGAAGGATTACAGCGCCGATGATCGTTTTTCTGCTCGCAGCTTTATTCTTTCCCGCATTGATAAGCCCGCTTATAAAAAGAAACGGGACTTGCTAGTCACTCTTGCAGATGCTTTGCAAGATGACATTTGGAAAGTGCTTTAATGGCGCTTAAAGACAATAGAAGAGCAGTAATTGCACTTGCCGCAAAATATGGTTTTGTTCTCCATCGTGAGACAAAACATTATGTTTTTAAGCATGCTTCTGGCAAAATTCTTGTTACAAGCAAAAGCAGCATGGACAAGCGCCTGCTTAGAAATATTGAAAGCAATATCAAAAAGATTTTGGCTTCGTAACGTTTTGCAACAAGCCCTTGCCCCGCATTTTAATTTCCTCTAACTTAGGCAAGTCCACAAGGACATCCTCCCTTTCAAAACCATGACCGATTCTTTCCACACTCAAGTTGTTGACATGACGCCCGAATGGGCTTCAGAACTCCTCAAAGGCAACGTCAATAATCGTGGTCTTTCGCGCACAAAAGTTAAGTCTTTTGCTAAGCAAATTATCAATGGCAAGTGGCGTAAAACTGGTCAAGGCATTTCTGTCGCCTCTAATGGCAGGCTTCTTGATGGCCAAACTCGATTAAGTGCAGTCGTTCAAAGCGGACGCTCTGTGCCTATGGTCGTTGCTTGGAATTGTGACGAAGATTCATTCGCTGTTTTTGATACGGGTCGCGCCAGAAGCGCTACTGACGTGTTGAAGATTGCTGGACTTTCTCAGCATCAGGGGATTGTATCGTCCGGTCTTCGCCTTGCTATTCCTCTCATTGAAGACTCAGAAGCTTATTTTGCTATTTCACAAGGCATCACCAACGAAGAGATTTTAGATCTATGGAATCAGACTAAGGATCAATGCGAATGGTGCGCAAATCTTTCTTCTTCTGTCCATAAACAATTTACTACGTTCTCTAAGTCAATTTATTTCACCTTCCTTTATCTTGCTATCAATAAAGGATGGGAGCATGACGTATTGCTTGAATTTTCTAATTTGTTTGGTTCTGGAGCTGAACTGGAAAACGGATCACCAATTCTTGCCTATCGGCAGTACGTGACAAACAATGTTCTTCGTTGCAATATGAATCAGCAGCGCCTGCAAACTCTTGCTTCGCTTATTTGTTGTTTTAACAAATATGTGACAGGTTCTTCAATGCGCAAGTTCCGCCCTCCCACCATTCCCCCAATGATTCAAATTGCTAACCCTCCAATGGCAGCTTGATCTTTGTAAAGGTTTGTAACAAAGGGGGTCATCAGGCCCCTTTTCTGGGCTGGTTTCAGCAAATGTTGAAGGGACATCCCACTGACGACTCTAGACTTAATTTCACTCTTGCAGGGCTTTTCAGCAACTGCTGAAAATGCCTTAAAGCTATTGATGCCCTAGCAAAAGCTGAACTGAAAGCAATATCAAAAAGATTTTGGCTTTGTAACGTTTTATAACAGACCCCGGAAACAGGGCCTTTCTTCTGTATTATTACCAAGTGTTCGGCGGCGACGCCTCTCCAAATGGCAACCATCCCCACCATCCATCTCAATGGCACTGGCTTCATTACTCTCCGTGATGAATACGCTGCTGCCTACGATGCCATCAACAAGGCTATTGATGCCCTAGCAAAAGCTGAACTGAATGGCCGCGATTACTATCCGCAAGGGCCTGATGCTTATTACAAAGCTCGTGATGAGCGCCAAACGGCTCTCGATAGCCTCCGCGAGGCTCATCAATATGCTGGCGAAATGCTTGCTGGTATCTGCGACCAACAGCGTTGATTTTAGACTAGGGGCCACTAGGCCCCTTTTTTATGCCCTTTCCCATTGGCACTCTCGTTGATCTTTACGATTTTGGTTTTAAGCAATGGAGAGGAGAATATATTGTGATGAAACTAGGTGATAATGGCCTGCATAAGATTAAAAACACCAAAACCAATAGCCAGCAATTTGTAAGCGAAGACAAGCTACGCATGAGCAGGCTTGGCCCATTCTCAATAAAGAGCCTCTATTGAGAATATTTCAAAATGTAACAACGCTTGACTTCGGCTCCGCTTTCATCTAATTTTTATTTTGTCAAGGGCAGCGACTGCCCCCTCTCTTCAAAGCCATGGCTCACGAATTCACCTCCGGCGCTTTCTTCAATGGCAAAGCTGCCTGGCATCGTCTTGGCACTGTCCTCGACGGCACCCTCCCTGCTCGCGAGGCTTTCCGCTTGGCCGATGCCGATTGGGACGTGCTGTCCACTCCCATCTTCGATCCCACTGGTTCACCTATCGAGGGTTATCAAGCCATTTCTCGTGGAGACAATGGGCAAGTACTCAGTGTTCAGAAAGATTCTTATACCATCGTTCAGAACGAACAGCTCATCCGCCTGGCTGAAGCCCTGCATGAAGATGCCTCCATGGATGCCGTAGTTGTCCTTCAGGAAGGTAGAAAAGTGGCCTTTACTGCTCGCATCAACAATGCAGAGGGCGAAGTGGTAAAAGGCGATGAAATTAATCAATATTTTGTTGGCACCACTTCTCACGATGGCACTATTGCTTTCCAAGCCATCTTTTCGCCCATCCGAGTGGTGTGCATGAATACGCTTTCAGCCACGCTCAACCATGCTGCACGTTCTGGCGTAAGCAAGCGCATGAGCATTCGCCACACTGCCAATGCCAATTCTCTCATTGATCGTCTTCCTGAGATTATTGACATGAAGCGGCAACAATTCACTGCCACCATTGAAGAACTGCAGGCAATGGCTGCTAAACCCTGCACGTCTGAAATGTTCAAGCAATATTGTGAGCAAGTATTTGCCGATCAACTGGCAGGCACTATTAACGACAAGCGTGGAGATAAGGCCACTGCTCGCCCCAAGACCATTGCAGACCTGCCCCAGTGGGATTCCTTGGCTAATAAATTCGCTGGCGACGGCATTGGTTTCGATATCAAAGGTGTGCAAGGGACTATGTGGGGGGCTTACAATACTGTCACTGAATTTCTTACGCACGAAGCTGGTCGTGGTGATGCAGATAATCTCGATACGGCTCGACGCCGCCTGGAGAGCCTTTACTGGGGAAGTGGAGCAGCCACGCTGAACAAGGCTCACTCCCTGGCGCTCGCATAAGCAACGCTAATAGCAAGGGGGCTTTACAGCCCCCGCGAAATGAACTAACTTTTATTTTGTCAAGGGCAGCGATGTCCACGCCACGTTTTAAAAACCATGGCCACCATCACCCGCGAAACCGCCACCTGCCCCGTCTGCAGCGGCTCTGGCAAGCTTCCCCACTTCAGTCACATCGCCAACGGCACTTGCTTTGCCTGCGGCGGCACCGGCACCATCACCTTCAAGACCTTCATCGGCGACAACAGCGATGTGATCCTGGAAGTGTCCATGTGGAAAGGCAAGTTCTATGACGCCCATCTGCGTTGCCGCACCTGGGAGAGCTATGTCAGCCCTTCCCATGGCCCAATGAAGGAATGGGGCAAGGACAAGTGGGTGAAGCGCATCACTGATGTAGAAGAGGCTCGTGAGCTGTGGCGCAATGCCGAGGCCCATGGCATCAAAACTCAGCTTTGTGACTGATTGTTAAAACGGGGCCGACCACGGCCCCTTTCAGACTATTGTTCTCTCATGAAGCGCGAGCTTCCCTCAATTTTTAAAACCATGAGCACCCTGCCTGCTGCAAAACACACTTACGCCGTCACCATCGAGCACCATTACGGCGACATCTATTTCAACTGGCAAACTATCAACCTTGATGCCACCAGCGAAGAAGAAGCTAAAACGCTGGCCGAGCATCGTTTTCCTGAATCCTGGAACGTGAAGGCTATTCGTGCTGTTCGTCACGAATACTCTGCTCTTTGATTTTCATTCATCTTTTTTCCATTATTACCATGAACGCTTCCATCAAACAGGCCTGGACTAATGCTCTTCGCTCTGGCCAGTACGAACAAGGCAAAGAAAGTCTCTATAGCAATGGTAAATTCTGCTGCCTTGGCGTTCTCACGGACCTCTACATTCAAGAGACTAATCAAGAATGGCATCATGATGCTGGTTGTTGTTATAGCTTTGAAACCGAAGGAGGCATTCTTCCTCTTTCAGTGCAGCAATGGGCGCAACTTCACGATCCCAATCCCTATCTTGCCGGCTACCACATCACTTCTTGGAATGATGAGGGGACAAGCTTTACAGAACTGGCTGATTTAATTGATTCTCATCTTTGATAGCCACCAATGATCACCACCATCAAGACCTACCAAGACAACGGCCCGTATTTCTCCTGCACAAGAGGCAGCTACCAAGCTGCCTCGCTCCAGCAGCTTGTTTTTCACGTCAGGCAGGCGATGGAAGACCGTGAGCATGTCATTGGCATCTTTGGCCCCGATGGGGCCTGCAAGGGCGTCTGGCAGCTCGATATCGAAGGGCACGTAGACAGTGCTGGCGACACCATCGTAGATCACGAGGGCTATGAACTGCTCAGGCCAAGCACCAAAAGCAAATGGACGTGGGACTTCCTGCAAAGGCAACTGGCTTGATTGAAGGAGCATCTTGGATGCTCCCTTCTTAAACCCTGTTCAGGCATTGTTTCGTTTTGTTAACAAGGGGCCTCCAGGCCCCTTTCTGCTGTATTGTTTGTTCAACGAGGCGCGAGCCTCTCCTCTGGCTTAAAACCATGACTCGCCTGATCTTCGACATGGCTTCCTTCAGCTCCACTCAGGGGCAATGGTGGAAGGACATGCGCAATGACAATACTGAGCGTCGAGTGAGTCTTGTGGCTTCCCACATGGGCTTTTTCCTCTGGACTGCTGATTTTCGCGAAGCCCGCAGCGGCAAGTTCATCTGCCAGAAGTTCTTCTGCACCAAGCCTGATAGCGAAGAGCCTGTAGCGTTGTTTGAGCACCTGCAGGATCGCCAGGAATGGCTTGAAAAGCAATGGAAGCTACAAGCAGCCTGATTTAGCAAAAGGGGCGCCCCAAAGCGCCCCGCTCTCCTCCTTAAAACCATGCAAGACTCAATTAACATTCTCGCCATCAGCAATCGAGGCCGATCACGTATTGGCACTCACATCACCACTGCCATTGTTGAGCAGAACCACCACGATAAGCTTTTTATTGTGTTGCCTCAATTCAATCAATGTCGATGGATAAAGAAAGATAACGATCCTGATTTTCGCATTATTTCGCAAGGTTAATCATGATTCTCATTGATTTCTTTGATGAAGCTTCTTGCAAAGGCACTGAACTCATTGAAGGCTGGTATTTCTACGATGATGCAGATGATTCCGTAATAGGCGGGCCGTTTTCCAATGAAGAAGCCGCCATAAAGGCGGCTTTTGATGGGCATGGCTGGTAAAGCTTGAAATAATTGTTAGCATGGCGAAACGACGCGAGACTGGCATCTCGTGACGTTTCTAACCACTACCAAGAGGAGTTTGGCCATGGCTACAAATAAGCATAGCAGCGTGCCTACAGGGTTTAAGGAGATCCCTGGGTATAACGGACGCTATTTCATCAATGAGAAGGGCGAGGTGTGGAGTCTTGCCAAATCAAGACTCATGAGTCCGCAAACCAGCGGAAGCAAAGATTATCCATGGGTGCTAATCACGGAGAATAACAAGAAGAAACAACCTCGTACTATTCATTATTTAATGCGTCTTACTTGGATGCCTCCTGCGCCCGGGGAAATAGGGTCTGGTGGCGATAAATGGTGTGTAAATCATAAAGATGGAAATAAACTTAATAATCATATTTCTAATCTTGAATGGACCACAAACAGCGACAACGCAAAGCACGCTTGGGATAATGGACTGCAAGCCTGTGGAGAGGCAAAGAAAAATGCTAAATTTACATCGCGGCAAATTACAGCAGTTCGTTTGCGCGTGAAATATGGTGAAAGCGCTTATTCCATTGCAAAAGAATTAAATGTTTCGCATGGAACTATTAAAAAGATTTGTCGTTTTGATAGTTGGCGCCATCAAGACCTTAATCTTCGTGGCAGGATCCGGGCAAAGTGGTATAGCAAATTTGGACACGGATAGAAAAAGGCTTGTTTTGAAAAATTGGGCACGGCTGGGTTTTGGCTTGTTTAGGGCACGGCTGAAAAAAGGCTTGTTTTATACCATTTCATCACACCTTCTCATCATCACATCATCACGCTGCCATTATATGCGCATACAGACATAAATAGTATAGGCGTACTAGTCCGAAGCGAGGGCGATTCCCCGGTTCTCCGGTGGGGAATAGGGAGAATATACTCTACCTAGCGGCCGTAGATATACCCTACCCAGCAAGCGTAGATATACCCTACTGGTGACGGCCTTAAGAGAGGCTCACTTGTGACCGTGCTAAGTGAGGCTCACTTGTGGCCGTACTAGGTGTCTCCTATTGGTGGCGGCCTTAAATGTAGGCTACTGGCAGTGTGCTGATTCCACTTACTTACTGGCGCGATTCTGCCGAGCTTCAGTGAGACTAACTGCCGCGAGTGGCTGTCTACTCTCACCAGCGTGATTCTGCCGCGATCGCCTATGTTTACCGTTCCGCCGTATTTGTGCTGTCTACCGCTAGGCCTTAGGTGAGCTTTACTGCGCAGTGCTAGTTGAGCCTCACTGTTTAGCGCTAGTTCTCTCTCACTGTTTAGCGCTAGTTCTCTCTCACTGTTTAGCGCTAGTTGAGCCCTACTGTTCAGCCCTAAGTGTAGATATTTCAATACGTAACGCCGATGGCGGTTCTGGCGCTTCCAATGGTATGAGCGCTGAATGTTGCGGATTGTTGCGGCGGTTGACCTTTTGGCAGGAGAGATGATACGCGCGTGCGCGCGATCGTTTCTCTGCTGAGCACTGCGCGCAGTCTCTCCCCACTGATAAGCCTGGCTTGTCATTGCGTCGCGGATCGGGCACTGATAAGCCTATCCGCTTATCAGCGGCCTTTTCAACGCCAAACGATCGCCTGTGCTTATCGCAGGCGCTTCTAGCCTCGCTTTGCCCCTTATCGGTGGTATTGTTCCTTTAGCCGCAGCGATGCGGCCCTCTTGCTTACTTTCGATCATGCTTGCCCTTCCTATTGCCGCTTCCGGCATCACTGGCTTCTATCCCGGCACTGCTTGTGCAGCCGCGATCAGTGCTTACTACTACGTGGTTCCCAGCGTTCCACTTAAAGGCGCCGATCTTATCGAGCACGCTAAGCAATACCCCGAACGATTCCCCAGCAAAACTGATCTTGTGGCCGCATCCGGCCACGTTCGCGAGAACGGCAAGGTCAGCTTTATTAGCTTTTATGAAGCCCTCTTGGAAGCCAAACTAGGGGCCGACCCTAACTATCACGTAACGCTTCAAGACGCTATTGATGAAGATAAAGAATTTGACGCACTTAGCCTACCGTTGCAAGAACTGTACAACGACATCACTGATAAGTTCGGCGAGAAGTGGACTCATCGCCAAACTCTAGACTTTATGGCTGAGTTGGATGATCTTGGCATCACTACTGCGCAGCAGCTAGAAGATGCCTTTTATACCGTCATCCACCATCCAAACTATCATTGGGAACGAGAATTTGCTGAGGAATACTACTGTGAGCTCGATTACAGCATCGCTGATAGCCCTGTAGCTTGCTTTATTGACTGGCAGCGTGCTTGGGACCATCAGCTTACCTATGATTTCTCAACCATAGAGTTCGATAATTCCGTCTTTATTCTCCACAATAACTACTAATAATGAAGCTATCACGTTCACAAGCGTTCATGCTTCTATATCTTGTGGAATCTTACTTACCACAAGCCGACCACGACGAACTGCCCACGCTAGAAGCGCTTCTAGAAGCGCTTCAAACTCTCTCACCAGCCGCCCCTTTTCGTACCGCTACCGAAGCCCGCAGCCATGCTCACTAACACGCAAATCCGGACCCTCTCCCGCGACCACCTAACACGCGTGGTTCACAACATGGACCCACGTGACGCAATAAGTTTACTTATTGAACACCTAGTGGCAGACTATGACCTAGATCAAGACGCAATCTTAGAAGATATCACCGACTACTACGGTGATATAGAAGCCGCTAGACGATACCTTCTAGAGTTTGGTCTTGAAGCTTCTATGGCTGATCAGCTTCTAGACTAGCCTCTAGAAGCTCTCACAAGACGTCACAAGCTGAGCCCGCTAGCCTCTCACCTAGCGGGCTTTATCGCCTCAGGATGCCGATCCTAGCGGGCTCTGGCGGTCAGTCTCCTACTGGCGATCCTATCGGTGGAGAGAATATCTTTTTCCGCAGGGCTGTGCAAAACTAATCCCGACCTGCCAACTCGGGATTAGTTTTGCAACAATCCGCCGTGTAACGTATTGTTGCAAGTGCTTGACATTTGAGCCGTGGCGCGGTAGCCCGGCTGTTTTTGTTTGCGGGGCTGCGGTATATCCTCCATAATGTGGCGTCATTTTTCATCTAGAAAATCGCCTTTAGTATTTATACCTAGCAAGTAATCAAGGGCAGCTTGGACAAGATCTGGATTGTCATCAAAATGACCAAGGCCAAGATTGCATGATCTACAGATGTAACCACGAAAGGCATCAGTGTTATGACAATGATCAAGCACCCATTCTTCTGTATAGCGATGGCATATAGGGCATAAACCTGGAGGAGGCACTGGAAATTTTCGTTTTAAGCGAGCACGTAATTTAGTGTGTTGTCGAATGCAGGTTCTACAACGAGAATCAAGATTATCTTTATTGCGAGGTTGATTAGGAAAAGCGATTAGTGGTTTTGATTCTTTGCAGAGCTGACAAGTTTTAGTTGCTTCAGTTGCATGTGAATTACTTAAGAGGATTGAGAAGAGATTGCCTTGTAGCAAGCCAGGATTCATTAAGAGGCAGCGTGCTTTCGTCAAAATTTAACGAGTAAAAAGCTAGTTGCACTATGCCGAAGGCAAGTCGAAGACGCCGCCTGAGGCATCTCTAGAGATCTCAAGCAATTTTCTAGACCAATGGAGACGCCCTAAAGGCGTCGGAATGACGCACTAATCAAAAGCAAGCGCTAACGATTCGCGCATTCCTTCTTTGCATTGCTCTTAATGCCAGAAAGCGGCCCTTAAAGGGGCCGCTGCTCAGAAGATAAAGATGGAAATCAATGATTTTTTGCTTTTCCCGCAGCGACGCATAGTATGCGCGACCCATTACTTAGGATCTGGATCAGCCCTTGGTGTTTCGCCGCTTGTCTGGAGCGTTCCGCCCTTTTGGGGGCTCCACTTCATGAGAATTAAGCGGCTTGTCTAGCCTTTTAGCTAGTAGACGTTCCGACGCTTGGGGCGTCTCCACTTGCCAGGGTGCTTTGGCTTGAGGAACGTCGTCTAGACCAGCGGTGCTGCTCTTGCTTGCACTAGGCAGCAGCTCCGCTTTAGCTATCGTATCTCGCACCGTGGCTCAAATGTGATGTTTTTGGTATCGTAGTGATACAAAAGCCCAAATTTTTTCCGTTTTTCTTAAGGATTCAATGGTAATACAGACACAAAGGTGGAGAAAGTATTAAAACCTACTTACGTAATTCTTGATAACGATTAGCGTGAGATGATCTTCGATAAAGCATTATGTGGGGACTGCCTGATCGCCAGCCATTTAACATTGGCCCGTATAAATTGTGGCCATGTTTTAGCAAGCCAGAATTTCAATGGTTTGCTGCCATTGATGGCAAGCCATTTTATTTCAGGACCACAAATGAAGCCAAGTTGTTTGTCAAGGACTTATTGGCAGTGGACGATCCAGAGGGGCTTTGCGATTAAAGCCATTTGCTAAAATATTGTGAAGCGGCAACGTTGGCGCGTTCCGCTTCTGGCCACCTACTACTACTAGATGACATGGCAAAGCTAGCACATCGTTCTCTTCCTTCATTGCAGCTCTTGGAGGATTTGTTGATTCTTGACCCCGAAAGTCCAAGCTGGCTTTCTTGGCGCAATCCTCGCAGCAGAAAGCTCAAGCCTGGTGACCACGCTGGATGGCAAGATACAAGCGGAAGTCGCAGTACGGGCTACTTTCAAGTGGGCATTCGAGTGGAAGGAAAGGACGTTCTATTTCTTGGCCACCGCATTGTTTATTTTTTGCATTACAAGGTTGATCCAAGCGAATATCAAATTGATCACATTGATGGGAATAAATTCAATCACAATCCATTGAATTTGCGTCTTGTTTCCGATTCTCAAAACAGGGCGAATGCCCCTAAGAGGAATCAACTCACGTCGAGTCAATTTAAGGGCGTCTGCAGAAATAAGCGTTCAGAAAATAAGCCATGGATGGCATATATTGATTGGCAGAAAAAGCGTAAATACCTGGGTACTTTTGCCACCGAAGAAGAGGCCGCGATGGCCTACAACAAAGCAGCTTCTGAGCTGCATGGATCATATGCTTTTCTTAACGATTTGATCGTTCCGGCGAGCTGATTTGCGCTAGCCTGCTTTCGTTGGTCGCGCCCCGCATCGCGGGGCTTTGTTGTCTCATGAGTTTGAAGGGAAAAGCGAAGTGCGAAATGATTGCTCGCACTGGTCGAGTGCAGGATTGGCTTAATGATCCAGAAGGGCGGTTAGCCGTAAGTTGCACTACGTTTGCAGTGGAGGACTCAATGGAAGGGCCTGATGGCATTGAGGCGTCTTGGCGTTTCGTTAGTCATGCTCTTCGCAATGCTGCTGGCGCTGCTGTAAATCTTTCAAAGTTGCGCCCCAAAGGCGAAGAAAACGGGAAAGGGCTTGTTGCCAGTGGCCCCGTAAGCTTTGCTGGTATTTACAGCAAGCTGAATGAAGTGTTGCGTCGTGGTGGAAAATTTAAAAATGGCGCTGTTACTTTGCATCTTGATTACGATCATCCTGATGCCATTGATTTCATCCAAGCTCCGCGAGCTGAACTTCCTTGGGTGAAGCGCTCTTTGACCGTTGACGAACAGTTTATGGAGAAAGCTTCTCCTGCATTAATGGCAGCGGTTTTGCGCGGCCTTGAAACGGGAGACTTATGGCTAACCAAGAAGCGTGTTGATAGCAAAGGCGAACGCATTTGGCCAAATGTTTGCGAAGAAATTTGGCTGAAGCATCGTGGTACTTGCTTGTTGCAGCATGTAAATCTTGGCGCCTGCACCATGGAAAACCTTCAAGGTGCATTTATTGAAGGCATGAAACAGCTCTGCGAGTTGCATCCTGGTACTGGTGTTGGCGATACTGGCGAATATCTTTCCCCGGCTGTCGATAAGCAGGTAGGACTAGGCGTGCTTGGTTTGGCTAATTTCTTGGCTATTCATGGCGTTAGCTACGAAGATTTTGGTAATGCTCTTGAGGCTTATCTAGCCGAAGACCCGCGTAATTGGAATGATTTCTGGAACGGCACTCTCTCTGGTGATGCTGTATGGCATCTTGATCAAGGCATTCAAAAAGCAGCGGAAATTGCTCGCGAACATGGCATGGAACGTGCTTTCTGCATTGCTCCCACTGCATCATGTTCCTACCGCTATCTTGACACAAAAGGTTTTACTACAGCCCCTGAAATTGCTCCTCCCATCGGCCGCATTGTTGATCGGGATAGTGGCACTTTTGGCGTGGAGCAATTTGATTATGGCGACGTAGAAATTGCCGCAGAAGTTGGCTGGGATAAGTTCTTTAAAGTGGCCAATGGCTTTGTCGCATTGTTTCAGCGCACAGGATTATTCCATGGATATTCAATGAACACTTGGGGGGATTTGGTTATTTACGACGAAGCATTCTTGCGCTCTTGGCTAGAATCACCTCAGACGAGCATCTACTACAGCTTGCAGGTTCTCCCGGACATGCAGCGGAAAGATGATGCGTATGCAGCGCTAGATGAAGACTTTAAGAGCATGTTTGGCTTCAATGATGAAGTTGACGATTCTTCTGAAAGCTGTTCGCTAGATGCAGGATTTTGCTCTAGCTGCGCCGAATGAGAAAGGGGCCTAACGGCCCCTTTCTTGCCCAAATCACTTTTGCATTGTTAGAAAATGACCACTGCCATTGCCTCCCCTTATTCGTCCACCATTGCCAAGAAGAGCCCGTGGCAGGCCGTTGCCGTTGACAAAGGGCAAGTGCTTGAAGGGGCTGAAGAGACGCTGCTCAAGATGCTTGCACTGCGCCATCTGGAGATTCCCGTAAAGGAGCTTCTGGAGCAGGGCATGGAGCGTGAGCTTCCTTCTACGCCTGGCATCATTGAAGCGCTGCGTTCCAACCAAGACGATGAGGACCGCCATTTGGAAGCCCTTAATTACGTCGCTGTCGCCCATGGCACTGATGCCAAGGCCGAGAAGGAAGTCATGAGTATTCTGCAAGCCTGGAACGACCACCCTGCCCACCCCATTCTTAAGGCGGGCATTATGGAGCGTTCTATCTTCTTCGTGGCGCTACCATTCTTCCGCCAAACTGGCGATGTTGGTATGCGCACTGTGTCGCAAGACATTTCCAAAGACGAGCGCGTTCATGTGGCGGTGAATGGCATGCTCAGCAAAGAACTTGGCGAGAAAGAAAGTCAAAGTCTTGACAAGCTTCGTGCTGCCACTGCTGCATGGATGTTTGAAAAGCTTGGCAGTTCTTCCAATAAATGGCTTGATAAGGATTTCTGGCTGCGTCAGTCCAAGAGTTTGTTTTGGACTGGCAAAGCTGAAGACCTTTCCTCTCTGCGTGCAAGCCGGGCTATAGCTTTTTTTGAGAGTTCAAACGTATCACTTCCTAGCTACGGCAGAGCGTAATGCTATATTGACCAAGTTCCCGCTATGCATTAGCATCGGGCTGATAGAGCTTAAGCCTCTGAAGCGATTAGCACTTGTTAATCGCTTCACGCTTAAGCCATCTGGCCCTGAAGTGTTGGTACACGTTAGGCAGATAGCCTAGAATTCCGTGGTTCGATTCCCGGCAGCGCCTTTCATGATCCGCTATCGCATTGTTCGACGGGCCTCTTTTTTGAATTTAGGCGTGCCAATTTTCGACGTGGAAGAGCGTTGTTGGTGGTGGTGGGAGCCGCGTGGGATCTGCGAGTCTTTAGCTGAGGCGGAACTTCGCGTGGCTGAGCTAAAAATGACAAAGCCGATCAAGCGGCAAGTGGTTAAGGAATACAGCCAATGATCAACTGTTGGCTCACGTCAGACAATCACTTTTGCCACGATAAGGCCTATACGTTTTTGAGGCCTGATGGCGAGAAACTGCGTCCATTTAAGGACGCAGCAGAAGGTGATGCGTTCATGGTGGAGCAATGGAACAAGCGCGTTAAGCCTAAAGATCGCATTTACGTGCTTGGTGACGTGGCAATTGCCCGTCGCGGCTTGAAGATCTTGGAGCAGCTCAATGGGAGGAAAGTATTAGTGCGTGGTAACCATGATATTTTCAAGCTGCAAGATTATGCGCAGTATTTTGATGACATTCGTGGATGTTTTTATCATCATGAATTCATGATGAGCCACATTCCGCTACATCCTGAGCTGTTTAAACAGCGATTTAAAGGAAATATTCATGGTCACTTACATTGTCATAACGTGAGACTCCCTGATGGGAGCCTAGATAGGCGCTATCTTAATTGTTGTGTAGAACAACACAACTTCGCGCCCATTCATTGGGACGAGGCGATGCTTTATTTCTCCTCCAATGACCGAGCGCCGAACGTTCAACACGCCATTGCGTGAGCCGCTCAATCCTATTATTTACCAATCTTTGCGAGCCATTGATTGGCATAATGCCCAATATTTTCTCACCATGGACCAGTGGCATTTAGAAAAAGCTGCCATCATTAGACAGTATGTCAGGGAACTAAAGGCCTGGATTTATGAGCAGGAAGAACGCATGGAGAATTTGGGCGAAAGCGTTAGGAGAAAAAGCGAGCAAGCATGATCATGAAGCAGATAAAGTGGCATTCATTCGCACCCTTATCTTTGCATCGTATTTAATTACTAACGTTGCCATCATTGCAAATGCTGCGAGGCATTGGGAAAAGCAACCTTCTGGTTGCGTTCAAACAATAAAAAAGGGAGCTTAAACTCCCGTTCATACCCTCGGTCAGATTTGAACTGACACTCCTTCGGGCTTAAACCGAATACCTCTTCCGATTGGGCTACGAGGGCTAGTGAAGTTGAGGGCGCCGAGCGGGGCTTCAATCCGCCTTGTACGACATTTCAAAACGGGTTGGCCCGTTTCCCTCTTTCCCCTAGAAGGAAACAATGGCTCCTGAAACCATTGTTCCTTGTTGAACTAACGCTGGCCAGCGTGCTTCGCGAAAGCTCCAAAAGCATAGCACGGTTATTCGCCGTCAAACGTCATATTCTTTTAAGGAAGCGTTTTCAGGAAAGAAACCTTCGTCTGCGTCGTAAGCCTGTTCAAGAGCTTCAATTTGCTTCAGGCGCTTGGCATGGGCTTGGAGCTTAGGAAGGAGAGTGGGAATGTAGAGATGTTCGGCTGCAAGAAGCTGTAAGGCAGTTTGCCTATTGGAGCTTCCGCATTCAAGCAAGGAGATAAGAAACTTTACCTCCTGCATAGTTAAATCGCTGTTCTTCATTCCATAGGAGAACTATTGTTTGAAAATCATACTAAGCCAATGCTTTTAGGAAATCAGGCTTTCAATCCAACCAATATCATCATCTTTACTAGCAGCAAGAATTGCCCCTGCCATTGCAAACGCTAAGTCGTCAATTCCAGAAGCTTTACCACCAGTGACGCTCCATTGTCCGCTGGGTTTATAGATGACAGTAAGATTCTTAAGTTGCATAATCGCCTTCTCATGACGATAAATATTGATCTGTCCTGAATTAAATAGCTCTCGCATCTTGCTAAATGCTTTCATCTTGGAGCTGACTGTCCAAGTAAGTTCAGTGATGGGCAAATCACTCGCCAAGCTTTGAATGGTGCCAGCACTATTGAACTGGTCCATCACAATAGTGTCAAACACATATAGACGATGCTGTTCCTTAATCCAATCTTCCACTGCATTGATATTCACTTCCATTCTTCCATTGATTTCAAAATCAGCAACGAACGAATGGAATTTATCAACGACTAACGTGCCGTTTTCATAGTGAACAATACAAGCAGTGTAGTCGTCACGGCCAACGCCACCACGGGCGGGGTCAAGGGCAAGTACATAAGCTCCTTGGAATTCAGGGCGTGGTGGTAGAGCCGCTCGGCGGTCATCAATACAGGCATCAATAACATCGCTTGCAACAAGGGCCGAAAGATTGCTCGCGAATTGCGCCCCATACTCAACTTTAAATTTTTCTGGATCACGCTGGCGCTCTGTGTCAAGAAACTCTTGCGAAATACTTGGGTTCATCTCCCATGTTGGGAGATTCACTGCTTGCATAAAAGGGAAGCGGCCAGAGCTTGCTTCTTTGAAATGCTGATAGAAGATGCCGTCTGTTAGCCATGGTGAGGAGAGTTCAAGGATGCGTCCTTTTCCTCCGAACTGAGCAATGGCAGGAGAAAGTGCGTCGTAAATACCACGGCCTCCACTATTTGCATCGCCTTCAGTGGCAAAGGCAAGCTCGTCAAATACTGCGCCTGCGCAAGCAAGACCACGAGCGGCACGACCTGAAGTGGGGATGGCCTTAAAGACGCAATTATTGCTTAATTCAATAATGTCGGCAGTTTCTCTGACAATTTCTTGAGCGAAGGGGCTATCGAGAATTAGCTGGCGAATGTTATTAAGAGCAATGCGGGCCTGATCCTGACTGTTTGCTACGGTCACGATGTACCATTTTTCGCCTTTTCTCACGCGTCTGCGATATTCATCTTCCAGGACGAAGCACATATAGACGCAAGCCACTGCAGCCATGACAGTTTTGCCTGATCGCCGTCCAAGTGCCCACACTGCATGGCTTTTATCTGGCTGGAAGAAATTGTCAAGAATTTGCGCTTGCCTCGGATAGAGATCGAGCTTAAGGGCGTGTCTTGAAAAGTCAGAACATTTCAGCATGGCGCAAGTCTATAAGAGGAAGCAATGCAGATTGTGGAACGAAATAAGCAGGTCTTCCATGAGCAGGATCTTTCTTCCATTGTTCTTTCATGGCATCCTCACTCCTTATCCAGCCATGGAGAAGAGTGATTTTGTTTTGAATTGTAACCAGCACTAAAGTTTTTCCGGGCTTCTCGTCTAGTTGGCAGATGAGATCATAGTTATGACGAGAGCGTGTTTTCACGTCGATGTTGGGAGGGAGATCAAAGGATCCGCGAATTGCTTCTGTTTCTTGATAGAGAAACTCCCGTAGATGGAGATAATCTGCCACTGCTAGTTCGCCAGCGGCACCAAGCTTGTGAGCGAAAAGAGCTTTCTCTCCTTCTTTCGGGCCTCCATTGCGTCCCTTTAGGCCTTTTCTTTCATTGAAACGCTGCCTGCGCATGGCTTCTGTCCGCACGAGCTTTTTGTCTTCCTCGCTGAAATGGAAAACAATACCAAAGCTGGCCATAGTGTGCATAAGCTACGTGACAATGTAGCCGGGTTCTAGAATAAAAGCAACACATCATGGCCATAAATAAAGCTTATGGAAAGCGAAGCAGTTGATCTCGGTCATGCCGGTAGCGGTGGCGTGAGGGCAGATGGCCTTCAGAACGTGCTCATCGGCATGGGCACTGGTCGTGACAAGGCGCAATATACCAAAACTACAGCCACAGTATTCCTAGCGCAAGAAGAACTAGAAAATCTTTATGGTGAATGGCTTCCTCGTCGCATTGTTGATATTTATGCTGATCAAGCCACGCGGAAAGGCTTCAAAGTATTGTTTGGCGGAGATGGCGTTAGAGCCGAGGAAGTGCAAGGGATTGAGCAAATTATTGAAGACCTATACATCCTCGAACATCTCAATCTCGCAGCGAAAAACGCCCGCCTTTACGGGGGTGCTTGTTTACTTCTTTTTATTGACGATGGGCGTCCCGCTTATATGCCTGTCGATAAACGCAATATTCGTCGGATTGAAGACATTGAGTGCTTGGACCGATGGCAAATTGCGCCCGTTATTAATGAGGAAAACTTATACGACTATTCAAAAGCCACTTATTATCAGATCATCTCTGGAGATTTAATTAACCAGCCGCAGCTTACTTATATTCATAAAGATAGGATCTTGCGTTTTGATGGCGATTGGCTGCCCTATCGCATTAGGCAAAGGAACTATGGATGGGGCATGAGCAGCTTGCAAACTGTTTATGACAGCTTCCGTCATTATTGGACGGGCTTGAATTCAGCAGCAACGCTCCTCACTGAGTTTGACATTTTTGTTCATAAAGTGAGGGGCTTAGCAGCAATGTTGGCTGCTGGCAAGGAAAGCTCCATTCGTGATCGCTTGCAAGTGAACGATATGAGCAAGAGCATCTATCGCGGCTACGCAATTGATGCAGAGAAAGAGGAGCTTGAATTTATTAGTCGTAATTTTGGCGGCATTGGAGAAATCTTAGAGAAGTTGCGCGTAGACATTATTGGTGCTAGCAAGATTCCTCATACTGTGTTGTTTGGCGAAAGTCCAAGCGGTCTTGGCTCCACTGGTCGGAGTGAAGAGCGTGATTTCGCTAAGACACTTTCCGATTATCAAAGCGTCCATTTCAAACGGCCCATCAAAAAACTGATGGAGCTGATCATGCTTAGCAAGGAGGGACCAACAAAAGGGGAACTGCCTGAATCATGGCGCATTTCGTTCAATCCATTGTTTGAACTTAATGAGCGCGAAATGGCAGATGTGCGGGCGCGTGTGGCGGCTGTAGACGGCCGTTACATCCAACTGGGTGTACTGAGTCCGAAGGAAGTGGCAGATGCCCGTTATGGCGGCTCTGAATGGAGCATGGAGCTTACGCTCGATCCCAGTGTCATCCGAGAATTACCCACTCAAGCTGGGGGTGGTTCCACTCAGAAAGGGGGTGACGGAAAAATGGCAGTGCCTCCTGGTGGCCGTGATCCAATGAACGAGGAGAATGGCACGCTTCCCATGGACGGTAGTCGTGAAGTGGAGGATAGTGCTGGCCTTTATCTTCCTGGCGACCTTGAGCACAAGCGTGGCGAAGAAAAAGAAGATGCCATTTTTAAAGACAAGGAGCTGCATAAACAAGCCATTGCAGCAGCAAAAACAAAGTTCAAAGTGTGGCCGAGTGCAGTTGCAGGAGCTTACGTCACGCAAAAATACAAAGCTTTATACAAGCGTAAGCATGGCTCCATGGAAGGCGCTTTTAGCGGCAAGAAAGAACAAGCAGAATATTTTAAGAAAGACGCAATGGAGCCTATGAAAGTAGAAGGGCTCATTCTGTCTGACTTGGATGAGGCCGCATTGATCAGTCCCGAAGACATTGACGCTGCATTGAATCAATGGAAGAAGGAAGCGCCTGAGCGTTTTAAGGATATTCTGGAGGCTGAAGATGCAAAGCCTGAATGATTTATCAACGTTCGCTGCCGTTTTTGAACAGCGTCTTGACCAATCCTCATGGCGTTACGATCCCGTTGCTGGCCGTTATCGCGGAAGCAATGGAAGGTTCCTCAGTCAGTCTGCCGTGGAGGCTTTGGTTGATGGTCGAATTAACAAGCTTGGCACTTTGTTACATCGTTTTACAAACATGCTTAGCAGCGGCGATATTACGCTGGATCAGTGGCAGCAAAGCGTAAGGGAAGCGCTTAAGCTTGCGCATGTACAAGCAGCGATCATTGGCAATGGTGGACGGGATACGATGCAAGCTTCAGACTGGGGTCGCATCGGTCAGCGCCTTCGTGCGGAATACCGTTACTTGGAGGGTTTTGCTCGCGATCTTCTGGCTGGGAGCGTTTCTACTCCCATGGCTCTTGCTCGTATCAGCATGTATTCTCAATCTGTGCGAGGTTCTTACTGGGAAGGTTCCGCAATTCGCCAAGAACGACAAGGCTATAGTTTGATGCGACGCATTTTGGACCCGCAAGCGAAGCATTGCAGCGATTGTGTGGACTTTGCAGCTAGAGGCGTTGTCCCTATTGGTAGCTTGCCGATGCCAGGACAACGTTGTGCTTGCATGAGTAACTGCAAATGCCGCGTACAATACATGCGTCAACAAGCGCCCGTAGTGGCGGTTTGAGCATGGATGTATTAATTGGAAGCACTGGCCTGATTGGCAGTGTTTTGCGCGAGCATCATGATTTTGATTGCCGCTTTAATTCTGAAAACATTCATCTTGCTCCATTGTTGAAGGAGGACATTGACAAGCTTTATTTGGCTTGTTTGCCAGCGGAAAAGTGGAAAGCAAATCAGGCGCCGATGGCTGATTTCGACAATATGTATCATGTTTTGACAAAAATAAGACTATTGAGACCAAAGGAAGTCATTCTTTATTCCACCATCGATGTTTATAGTCAAACGCACGAATATGTACCGAACTTTCCTGAAATTCACGGAATTGACTATGGCTCTGTTCGTTACATTTTTGAAATGCTAATCAGGAGCACTTTCCCTGATTCAGCCATTACCATTATTCGCTTGCCTGCGTTATTCCATCGGCGCATTAAGAAAAATGTCTTGTTTGATCTTCTCACCAAGAATAATGTGGAAAAAATCAACGCCAATTCTTGTTACCAGTGGTACGATCTTAATGATTTATGGGCTGATACTGAAGCTTGCAGGAAAGGATGGGAGCGAGAGCATCAGTTATTTCCAGAACCCATAGAAACTTTAGAGATTGTTGAGAAATGGTTTCCTTGGGCGAGAGAGATTGTCGATTGTGGGCGACGCATTGAATATAGTTATTCGCCGTATTTTTCTAGCAAAGAAATATCGCTGAAGAAGATGGAGGAGTTTATCAATGCTTGGAATTAGTGCAATTGGCTGGAAAGACGAAGAAGAGCATGAAATCTTAAGCGCTAATGCTGGAGCTTTTAATTTCATTGAACTGGTGCCATCTCGCATCTTTGCCAGAAACGAAGACTTTAGCGATATTGCAAAGCGCTACAGGGAGCATTATGGGCTTTGGGCATATTCAGCCCAGGCGCTGTTCTACGACAGCGTCGTTCAAAGCTTTGAAGACACCGCTGCCACGCAAGAGCATTTGCTGCGAGTGGCGAAACTTGGCTCATTGATGGGTATTAAGCGCTTTGTTCTCGGAAGCCCTGCTTTGCGCCGAGGGAGTCCGTCAAGCTTGATGGAAGTTTTGAAGCGTATGGATTCAATCTTGGAAGCTAACGATGCCATCCTTTGCATTGAACCCATCGCCAAAGTATTTGGCGGAAAGTATTTTTATACAGTCGAGGAGATTATTAATCACATTGATTTTTACAATTTGCGCAATGTAAAGACAATGCTTGATACAAATAATGCCTGGTTGCAGGGCGATAGTCCAACAAAGATTATTAAACATTACTTCCGTTTCATTGCGCACGTTCATATCAGTGACACTGACAATGGTCCCATTTTGAATCAGTATGAACACAAGCAAATCAAACGGCTCTTAGTCGCAAGCAGCTACCAAGGTGGAATCACTCGCGAGCTGGTAAATGTTTCTCAGCACCATCGAGAATATCCGCTGTTTAGGCAGCTTTATGGCTGAGCGATAATTTGCCTAGCCATGGCTTCAATGGCATAGATGCCTTGGATTTTGCCCGTGAAGAAAGAAAATAGATTTTCATCTTGACGCATCAATGGCGTGCGATTAGCGCTGCAGTCTTTCGTCTTCGCTTTAATTGAAAGAGTGGGAAATAAATAGTCAAAGCTATCAGTAAAACCTGGCCAATAACGCTCCACATGCTGTTCAATTAGCTGCCTTGCATTGTCCGCATTGTCGAGCGAGTTGTTTTTCATGATACCATGCTTCACATGACTTAATGAGAAGCATTTATCGTTATATGGATAGACAGAAAATAGTTCTCCATCAATATAAGTGAGAGCGCCGAACGGAAGATCTTTTTTGGGGCGATAGATAAACATTGCCACTGCTTCAAAAAAATGAGAGGGCAATGGCTCCAAGAGAGTATTATTGGTGCAATCAAAAACAAAATCATAATCTTGCTTTAGTGCTTGCAGATTAGATTGTTGAATCTTTTCCTTTTTCACCAACGGATCTAGGCACCATTGAAAATACAGGCTTGCTCCAATGGCATTAATACGCTTTTCAGGCGTAGTTAACAAAAGCGATGTGTGATTAAATACCTGTGGATCTAGTTGAGCGTGCGGACCATTTCCAAAAATAATTGAAATGGTTTCAGCATCAAGAAGGCTTTCATCTTCCGACACTGCGTAGTAATTATTTTCTACATCATGAACGAGATCGCCATAATCCTCCATGAAGCGCACGAAAGTAGTAGCGCACAAGCGGCGAGTTGCGGCATTTCTGGCATAGTGATAGCCATAGTGCAAGCGATTTTGATTAATAAAAGAAGTTTCTGAAATGAGCGTATGATTCTTTTCGTACAGCGTCACTTCCATTTCATTACGGAGCGCCATTGCTAAATGACATCCCACCCAGCCTCCGCCGATAATTGCCAAGCGCTTCATCAGATGTCAATGCAAAGGTGGGGTTGAACGCCTTGCCAATTGCTTTTGGCTTTAGCAAGGTGCAATTGCGGAAAGTATTCAATGCGGCGCTGCATGCCAGTTCCATATGGGTCTGCGTGCCCCTGACAATTCCATTCGTCAGGGCCGTGCTTATCTGGATGATAAATGTGGCAAGGTACGTCTTGGAGCTTCCAAAGCATGTAGTCCTCGTTTGGTACGCCCCACTGCTTCCATTTCTGCAATGCTTCAGGAGAGCTGTCCAAGTTTTTGATGGCCATCAAGCGCTCCTTGTGGGTCATGAGGTAGTCGTGGCGATAAAGCCCGATGCTCATTGAAGGCGTTTGCTTCATTGCCACTTTCTCCGGGGCCTCCACGGGAGGCTTATAAGCCAACGCCTTGAAGAGAGGGCCTGCAATGCATGTGTCATGAAGGAGAAACCAATACTCGCTTTCCATTAAATGCTCCACAATTTCAATGAGTGGCGTGTATTCAAAAGAATTCTGCTGCGTCAGCAGCATTGGCACGCCCTTGTAGCTTGTATTGGCGCGAACAGTTTGGCCGCCATTAACAATCAAAATTTCTTCTTGCTTGATGCCAGCAGCAAACAAGCTAGGGATGATGACAGGAATCGTATGCGGGGCAAACTTCTTGCAAGTGCTAATGCAAAAGCGTATTGAACCAGATGGTAATGTCATTAGCCTCCTTTTGCCATCAGTATAAAAGCCCCTTAAGATGACGAAGATTCAGGGGAAACTATGGCCCGCATTCTTTATTGTGGCGATGCGTTTGTAGAGACAGGCTTCGGACGAGTGGCGCAATATTTGCTTCCTGCATTAGCAGAAGAGCATGAAGTGGCTGTGTTGGCCGTAAACTTCCACGGCGACCCCCATCCAGAAGCGAAGAACTATACGGTGTATCCTGCCATGTTGCATGGCAATGATCCATTTGGCTCCCATCGCATTACAAGCGTCATTCAAGCATTTAAGCCAGACCTTGTATGGGTGACCAATGACATTTGGATTGCTTTGCAACTATGGGAAAAGGCAAAGCCATTAAAGGAGCAGTTTGGCTTCAAATGGTTTGTCTACACTCCCATTGATTCTTATGGCTTGTTCCCAGACTTAGCCAAGCCCATGATGGAATGGGATGGGCTTGCCACTTATACGGAATTTGCCAAGAAAGAGCTTGAACTGATGGGCTACACAAAGCCCGTGCGTATTATTGGCCATGGCACAGACTTTACAAAATTCTTCCCTATGGACAAGGAAGAATGCCGTAAGAAACTTGGTGTGCCAGATGATGTATTTGTTGTATTCAATGGCAACAGGAACCAACCGCGTAAGCGCATTGATTTGACAATTAAAGCGTTCATTAAGTTTGCCAAAGACAAGGACGACGCTCGTCTATGGCTGAATATGGGCAGCAAAGATTTGGGGTGGGAATTGGTTCCGCTGTTTAAGCGTGTGGCGCGTGATGAAGGCTTTGATCCAACAAGCAAGCTCATCTTGACAAGCCCACATTATTCAGTAGACAACTGTCTTCCCATTGAACAGTTGAATCAAGTGTATAACGCTGCCGATATTGGCATTAACACTTGCATTGGCGAAGGATGGGGCTTAGTCAACTCGGAACATGGCGCCACTGGCGTGGCGCAAGTAGTTCCTGACCATACAAGCCTGGCTGAAATCTTCGATGAGATACCTCGCATTGAATGCAATGCCAGTGAAACTGATAGGAACTACGGCTTGGAGCGTTTGCTTCCAGATCCTGAGTGCGCTGCAAATATTCTCACTTACTATTACGAGAACCGCGACATTCTGAAGCAGCATGGACAATGGTGCTACAAACGTCTCCATGAAGAGCCCTTTACATGGCCATATATTCAGCAGCAGCTTAAAGATGCAGTGAATGAAACTCTTGCTGCTAAGCCTGCAGAGCCCGAATTTAAGGGCTTTGGTACTCCTGCCAAGATTGTTTGATCGCCATGCAAATTTCACAAATCTTTCTTTCTACCGATCCGGCGGAAGAACTGAGTCCATTTCTTAAGCATGCCACGGGAACTATTGATGCATGCTTCCCTAATGCTGAGCATGTTATTTACAACAACGACGCGCTTCGCGCTTTCATCGCTGAGAACTATGGGGAGGAAGTGGTATGGGCATATGATTGCTTGGTGCCATTTTCTTACAAGGCGGATCTTGGCCGATTCTGCCTGCTGAACAAGCTTGGCGGCTGGTATTTTGACATTGGCGTGAGAGCTTTTAATGCAGTGGATCTTGGTGATCGCATTGAATTCTTGGCTTTTCGTGATATCCAACGCTTTAGCTACACAAGCTGGGCCTGCGCTACAACCGTGCTCTATTCCAAGCCAGACAATGCAGCACTACAAACTGCCATTGAAATGATTGTGGCCAATTGCATTGAGCAATACTATGGCATCACGCCATTATGTCCCACCGGCCCCACTCTTTTAGGTAAAGCGCTTGCCGTAAATGGCAGTCAAGCCAATTTTGTCTACGGTGACTACCTTGAATTGACGCCTACGCATGGCCAGAAGAACAGAGCGTTTGTGCTTCCCGATGGTACGATTATGGCCTGGAGCAAGCCTGCAGGAGGCGGCGATCTTACCGGGCTTGGTGCTAGGGGCGTGAACAATTACAACGAGCTTTGGGCTACGAGGAAAGTCTATGCAACCGTCTGATTGCACCATTTATGCCGTGTGTATTCCTGGTGAGAAGGTGAGGTATGAAGCTCGCTCTCGTATTGTTCCCATCATGGGAGGAGCATATGCTTTGTCTAGTGAGGAGCGTGAAACGCTCCGTGGGGAAGGTTATGTATTTGATGATGAGAATGCTTCTCTTTCCACTCGCAATAGTCGATGGGGAGAGCTGTCTTGCATTTCTTGGATGATTCTCAATGCGAATGAAAAGAACATCGGCAATGCACAATACAGACGCAATTGGTTAGAGCCAAATGATCAATGGTACGACAAAAATACGTTGTATTTCCCGGAGCCTGCATTGTTTAGTTGCACGCTAGAGCAGCAGTTCTATGGTGGACATTCTGCTTTTGATGCTCCTGCTATCACCAGGGAAATTGCAGATTCGGGAAGCTGGATTTTTTCAAGGGAAGAAATTGATGCCATTTGGAAACAGAACAGCTTTATTGGCTGCAATATGGCCAGAGGAAGTAATGTTCAGTACAAGCAATTTATGAGCACATTGTTTGTAGCTCTAGCTCCTATTTGGCACAAACATGAAAAGCAGTTTCTTCGCATTGGAGGCTATGACAAGCGAGCGTTAGCTTTTATTGCTGAACGTCTCATTACTGGCATGGTTTTGTATCGTGACAAACTTTTTCCTGACATGAACATCGCCACTGCTCCTATAGGATTCATCCATTGATTATGCTTAAGAAAAGCATTTAGACCATGACCAAGAAAGAAAAGCAGGCAAAAATTGCCAAGGTAATGCGCGAATTTAAGGGTGGCAAGCTTAAGAGCAGCAGTGGTGAACCAGTTAAGAGCCCGAAGCAGGCGCTGGCAATTGCCCTGTCCGAAGCTGGTATGTCACGCAAACCGAAAAAAGATATGAGCGATGAGTATTACATGGGCTTCTTTAAGGAGCTAGCCGGAGAAGAAGAGGAACAGGAAGAAGAAGGGGAAATGGATGGGAGTTGCGGAAAAAAGCGCTGAGGGGAGACGCTGAAAGCTTCTCCCCTCCTCCTGCCGTAAGGAGCGCTGCCCGTCGTGGCTTGGAGCTGCGCAGGAAACACGGCAAAGGCGGTTTAACGACGCAGGAGGCGGGGAAGCAGGGTATTGGCAGTGGAGTGGCTAGGGCTACAAGCTTGGCCAACGGAGAAAAAGTTAGTTATGCCACTATCAAGCGTATGGCAGCTTTCTTCTCTCGCCATCGAAAGAATAAAAGCGGTGGAGAAGATGATGCAGGAAAAATTAGCTGGGATTTATGGGGCGGCGATGCGGGAGAGTCTTGGGCTCGACGCATCATTAAAATGCTGGAAAGTCGAAACAAAGATCAATGAGCGAATACGTGCGCGTCATCGAACAAGAGGATGAAGGTATTGGTCTTTTGCAGGCGTTGTCTATTCTTTCTTCTAACGAGCATCGCAATACTTCACGCTGGGAGCTAGTTGAGAAGCAATGCTTTAAAAATGGTCGGCTAGACGAAACTCACATCTATGTAATGAGCGTTTACGAAAAGCCTGATCCTCATTTTGAGCCAACTAAGTTTTTAACGTTTGAAATTGAGGCAATGGCAAAATCGTACATCATGGAAGGCATTGAAGACCAGCTTCGTGATATTCGCGACGACGACGATGAGGACGAAGATTAATCGCGCTTCGTATTGAGAATGAACGATGGGTAGCCCATCAGCCACAGTACGCTTATTCCATAGAGACCGCTGAGAGTGCGAATTTGCACGCAGTCAGGAGCCAGTTCAGCGCGTTCCATTCGAGAATAAGAACTCTGACTTGTATGTAAAGCTTCTGCTACATTCTTCTGTGAAAGCCCGCTGTTAAGGCGGGCTTCTTTAATGCGAGAAGCAATGAGTAGGCGAGCTTGCTGATGGGGCATTTTAAGCACATCGGCGCCGCTCTTCTTGAGAAACATCATTTCCTAGTCAGTTCTGAATAGTTGTTTTTATAATAAACTAAGTTTATTGATAAAGTGAGTATATGAGCACCACATCTTGTCGCTACGATTTCTCTCCCATTGAGAAATATGAGGTGACGCCTGAAGGTTATCTTCGGGCATGGGCCTCTATTGCTCGCACTGGTATTCAGCTCTATACAGATGCTGATGGTTCAGTGCGTCGCGAATATAGACCTGAAGAAGAAGTGGCCTCTCCCGCGAGCCTAGCCTCTTTTGCTGGCAAGGCCGTAACCGCCGAACATCCGCCCGTTCTTTTAGATGCTAACAATACTAAAGACTACCAAGTAGGATTTAGCAGCACTGAAGTGGTGTATGACAATGGTTTCGTCAAGGCTGTGATGACAATCACAGATCAAGACGCCATTGATCGTATTATGCGCGGCGATGCTCGTGAAGTTAGCGCTGGTTATCGAGTCAGTTATGACCCTACACCTGGCGTTACCGATAGCGGTGAGCATTACGACGGCATCCAAAAGGAAATCGTTGGAAATCACATCGCCGTTGTTCGACGGGGCCGTGCTGGCCCACAGGTGAAGCTCCATCTTGATCGACAAGATGCTGCTGACCCCTCTTTAATTCAAAACACCGAGGAACGTCTTATGACTGCAAAAGTCGTATTTGACGGCGCCGAGTTTGAGGTGAGTGAGAGCGTTGCTCTTGCGATCACCAAAGAACGGGAAGATGGCCGTATGTCTTACGAAGACATGAAGAAAAAGTACGATGGCATGGTGACTGAAGCTTCCAAAATGAAGGAAGAAATGGATGCCATGGAAAAAGAAATGAAGGGCAAAATGGACGCTGCCGAAGGTCGCGCCGATGCCCTAGCTGAGCAAATTGAAGAGCTGAACGCTGAACTGGTAGCTTCCAAGGAAATCAATCTTGATTCCATGGTGGAAGAGCGCGTTGCTCTCATCGAGAAGGCTAAGCCTGTTCTCGATGCTGCTTACGCTTTCGCTGGCAAAACTGCCCGTGAAGTGATGGTTGATTCCATTAAGGCAGTACGTGGTGACGAGCTTGATCTTTCCGAGAAGAGCGATGACTACGTGCAAGCAATGTTTGATACTCTCTCTGAGGGTCGCAAAGATTCTGCCACCACTGATGAGCTGCGCAAAGTCGTAGCTTCCATTGCTTCTCCCGTGTCTGCACCTTCGTCCTATATGGACATGCTGCAGAATGCTTGGAAGAAGCCCCTTTCCATCTCCAAGGAGGCTAAGTAATTATGGCCGTAACTTTCTCTGCTTCGGGCACCGCCTCCGCTGGTGGCGTGCAGCAGGCTTATAGCCTGCAGCACAATGCACTGCTGGAAGGTCAACTGTCTGACATCCGCGACAACACTATCACCACCCGGCTCAACGAGACCGGCGCTGTTATTCCTTTTGGCAATCTGGCTGTGTACAACACTGCTGGCACTGTTGCCAATTCTGCTACCACCATTTCTGGCACTTCTGATACCGTGCTGGGCGTTAACGTCCTCACCTATGTTGATGAAACCGCTCTGGACGCAAATAACCGTCCTGGCGTGAAGAACCAGCAAGCCATGAACGTGGCCAATGAAGGTGCAGTTGCCGTTTATGTGACTGGCGCTGTTACTCCCGCATCTCCCGTGCGTGTGCTGTATTCCGCTAGCGGCACTGGCAAGGCCGGTCAGTTCTCTCATGCTTTTGCATCGGGCAAAACTGTTCGCCTCGCTAACGCTCGTTTCCTCACCTCCACTACTGGCAGCGGCCTTGCTGTTCTGGAGCTGAATGGTCCGAGCTTCACCCTCTCTGCTGATTCTTGATAGGAGGCTCTTAAAAATGTCTGAATTCCGTATGGATGATGCGGGCCTGTTCCTTGAGCGTCAGCTTGAGTACATTCGCCCCCAAGTTTTTGAAGTGCAGTATGCGGATATTAAATATCCCACTGTTCTTCCCGTCACTGCTGAAGCTGGTCCTGGCGCCCAGACCTTCACCTATCGCATCATGGACTCCACTGGTGAGTTCCGTCTGATTGCGGACGCTGCCGATGATCTGCCCCGTGCTGACATCAGCCAAGTGGAGAAGAGCATCAACATCCGTTCTTTCGGTGGCAGCTTTGGCTACACCGTGCAAGAACTGCGTGCTGCTCAAATGGCGAACATCGCCCTGGAGCAGCGTCGTGCTGCTGCTGTGCGTCGTGCCTATGAAGAGAAAGTGGAGAGCCTGGCTTTCTTCGGCGAAAGCTCTGTGGGTCTCGCTGGCTTCTTCAACAACTCAACTGTGGACGTTGTTGCTGCTGATAAGTGGTTCACCACTGCCGGCACCACCGCTCAGGAAATGCTGGAACTGCTGAACTATGGCGTGACTGCCATTATCAACGGCTCCAAGATGAAGGAACAGCCCGATACCATCTTGCTGTCCTACGCGGATTACAACAAGATTAGCACCACTCGCAATTCCGACTCTTCGGACGTGACCGTGCTTGAGTACTTCCTGCGTACCAACCCTTATATCCGCAACGTTGAGCCCATTAACCAGTTGGAAGCTGACAACAGCCCGCTGAACACAGACCGCATGGTGGTGTACAAGCGTGATCCTGAGAAGGTGCAACTGCACATTCCTCAGCCCCTTGAGCTGTTCCCGCCCCAGCAACGTGGTCTGGAATTCATCGTTCCTGCTCATGCCCGTGTGGGTGGTGTTGCTCTGTACTATCCCAAGAGCATGATCTACGTTCAAGCGTCTAGCTGAGGATAGTTAATCAAGAAGATGGACGTTAAGCTATTAGCAATTGTTTTTCTTGAACAATGCTGATTGCTTATCGTCCCGAACTTGAAAATCCCCCTCGTGATGCAGGGTTTGGCATTATTACCAAGAGCGGGCTCATTCAACTGACGCCTGGTCTTAATCAGGAAATTCCTGATGAAAAATGGAAGGAAGCGAAGGAAAACGGCACTGTTAAAAAGCTTCTTGCTATTGGTGCCATTGAAGAAATGAAAGAACAAGTGATGGTAGAAGACCTGCCTGAAAATGTTCAAAGCCTTAGCGAACTTCCCCTTACGCAAGCTATTCGCGCCATTGAACTCATCCATGATCCAGATCGTCTGGCAGATTGGAAGAAGATTGAAGGGCGCATTCGCGTGAGGAATGCCATTGCAAAGCGCATTGAAGCCATTCGTATTGGGAAAGCCTGATTATGGCAGTTACCTACGCAAGCTTTCTTGAGCGCTTTCCTGAATTCAGTCCACATCCTTCTGGCATTGTTAATGGTGCCATTACGGAAGCTTCTTACGATGCTTCTAGTGATGTATTTGGGGATCAAACTGATAGGGCAGTCAAATTTCTTGCTGCTCATATTATTGCCATTCAACTTGCTCAAATGGGCATTCAAATTGGTGCCACTGATGGCAAGGTATATGGCGAGGGGCTTGATGCCACTCAATACGGTCAGGAGTTTAAACGAATGACCAATAATCTTCCTCTTTCTTCCGTTGGGTTTGTCGTGTGAGTAATTTCCTGGAGCCACTTGCTAATGCCACCTTGGTGTTTCATGTGGCTTCGGGCTATGCTCTTGATAGCGAAACTGGTAATTATGTTCCGGTTTCTTCTGGTGTGACGTTTTACGCCACGCTTAAGCAAAAGCAAAATCCCCGTTACGACCAACTATTGGGGGCTGATCTGACTGCTGTCTACATGGAAGGCAGGATGACCAGTCCCCTCACGTTGTCTGGCGTGACTGTTGGTGATAGTGCTCAGGCAATTATCAATGGAAGAGAAGGAAGGTTTGAACTATTGCCGAATGAACAAATTGCTATTCACTATTGGCAATTCTTAGGCACGCCAATTAGGGGAATTTTTAGACTAATTGGCAAAGGAAGCGTGGACAACGCTTAACTCTCTTCTTTCATTGAGGAATTTCTCATGCTCTACCATCCCACTGAGCTAGTGAAGAGCCAGGACGTGATTGTCCGCGTGGGCTCCATTGGCGGCACTTCTCGTCCCATCATCACTCAAAGTGGTGCCACTTTCACCGTTAGCGGCGCTCCTACTCTCTATACTCTGCAGGCAGCTACTACTGCCTCTGTTGCCTTTAACGATGGCAACCAAGAATTTTACCTGCTGGGCGGCGGTGGTTTTGCTGATAGCGTGATCACTACCAGTCAAGCCACTGCTTCCATTACTTCCTACTTCCAGAAGGATGTTGATGGCACTGTGTTCCTGCCGAACAGCTTTGATGAAGCTTTCCAGGCAGTGAGTGCTAGCCGTTACGACAAGAACCACGAAGTGTACGTGGAGATTAATAAACAGCTTGGCGCTTCTGGCAACACTTACTACTATGATCGCGTGGCATTTGTTGCTTGCGTGATGAACTACAACGAGAGCTATCCCGCTGATAATCTCGTGGAAGTGACGTTTGATCTTACCAGTCGTGGTCGCATTGGCATTCATCAGAATGCCTCTGAAACTGGCAGCATCATCCCGACAGCTCCTAATTCCTGATTCTTCCATTGAATCTTCGCTAGCCTGTCCCTACGGGGACAGGCTTTTTAATGAACATTTCACAACTGCGAGAAACTGTTACTGAGCTGCTTTCTGCATCGCCTAATCTTATTGGCACTTATACACTGCCAAATAATTCAACGCTTCCTGCTGTGTATGTAGTGGGCAGGCAAAGCGTACCAAAGGAATGGAAAGCGAAAGGGCTAGAAGTGACCATGCAAGAATTCCCTAATCGGCTACCTCGCGCCATGGTAGGAATGGTGCAAGTTAATCAGTTGTGGGAAGTGAGACTGGCCCAGTTTACGCCAAGCAGTGCCACATTAAATGAAGCGATGGAAAGAATGGTTAGGAGGTTTCCTGATTGCACTCCGTCATACTTTCCTGGCGACGATATTGCCTACGAGCAATGTAAATTTATCATTCCTGATCGCATTGTTAAACAATTGTATCCAGCAAGCTAATGTCGGCAATTATCACTGGTGGTAGTTTTGTTAATCCTGAAGACCTCGTCAATAAGCTTGCAAAAGCTTTTAAAACTTGGACACGCTTTGATGTGAATGATCACTTTCGTGATCAATTCTTTGAGGAGAAATGGGATTATGGAAGGGATACGAAGAGGAAAAATGGAGACTTTGTTAATGCAGGTGTTCGTGATATTTATGATCTTGGCGATCTTTACAAGAGTGGAAGAGATAGCTTTGACGTGTCTTTGTCTTCATCTGGCGCTGAAGCCACTTGGAATTGGGACGCCACCAATAGCAGCGGCCAGCCTTATGCTCGATACGTACACGACGCATTGAGAGGAACAAACGTGCCATTTGCTAGACCATGGACTCAAGATGTTGCCATTCCAAGCCGGTTTGAGCAAAGCGCTATTAAACAACGGCTTCTACAGCGCATTCGTTCTGCGATGGGACGATGAAAATCGACTATTTATGGAGTGCTGATAATACAGTACATGCCATTAATTGCTTGATTGATGGCGCTGCTTTGGAAGTGGGCATCCTTTGTCTTGTTTCTTGCAGGGAAATGACCATTAGAATTAGCAACGACAATCATTCAATGCTGATTGAAGTGCCGCCAGAATTTCGCTCTTCTCATGAGCGAGTGAAGGTGTTCAACGCATTGTTAAACATTCTCGATCATGAGCAAATACAGCTTCCTAGTTCAAACCAAGACTGAAGGCTATTTTGAGCTGCTGCCCGAAATCCGTCTGAAGAAATATGGCAGTTGGCTTGTTGCTGAATCCATTGAGCAGGAGGAAATCAGCAAACTGCAAAGCCAAGCTACTATTCGTGCTGTTCAGCTTGCGAAGCGCATTGCCGCCTCCCGTGAGATTCCCTTGGACGAGGCCTTTGCACTGTTGCAGGGCGGTGGTTCCATTTCAGAAGCTGAGCTGCTCTCTGAGTTCACGGAAGAAACGCTGAGTATGATTACCAGCGGATCATCGGTGGAAGCCACTAATGCCCGTATGGTCACTGCCTTTATTCGCTCTCGTGGCCAAGGCCTTATTGATGGCGAATGGCAAGATCTTGGCGATTGGGAGATTGAAGACACCAAAAATCTTCCCCGCAAAGCCATTGCAAAAGTGGTTGAATTTATTGCTGAAGAGCAAAATGCTGAGACGCAGGAGGCTGTAGAAGCAAAAAAAGCAGCGAAGAGGAATGGTCCTCAGTAGCAGAAAGGCTTGAAGCACAAGCCAGAAAGCAGCTTAAGAGCCTGACAGATTGGAACGAAATCTATTTCAGGCTCTCAGCTTCCGACTTTAAGGACGAGCGATGGAGTGCCAAGAATTTTGGCCTCCAGAGGCTTGATGACGTTAAGAGTGCGCTGAAATATCTTGATCGTCATGACATCGCAAAATACAATGTCAGCAGCGTTGCCGTAGCCAAGCTTGGCACAATGGCAGCAGGAATGATGGCGGGAAGAAAGAGTAAGGTGAAGCCGGAAGATTTCCTGCCGTTTGATACGAAGCAGATCAAGAAAGAAGATGGCGTGACGGATGCAAGCTTGATTGTTCTGCAGCGTTTAATGAAGACAAGAAAGATGGATGGGCGCGTTATTGCGTTACTTGCTGATGAGATGAAGGCTTTTGCTGGACGTAATCAAGAGCAATGATTATAGAATGGAGACAATAATGAGTAGCTGAAGATGGCAGGTCAAAATGCTGATATGACCCTCAAGGTGGGTCTTGACCTTAATTTCTTCAAGCAAGAATTGCTAAAGGCCACTTCCTCTCTTGCGGGACAGCCGATTGATATTAACGTTCGTTTTAATAAAAAAAGCGTTGCAGATCAATACAGACTGCTAAGTCGTTACCTTGGCGGCAAGAAGTCTTTTGACGTAAAAATTGAAAGCAATACTTTAAATGTGCTAACCGATAAAGTCGCTAATTTTCAGAAAACTTTAAAAGCGCTTAAAGATGAAAAAATTAAGCTGAGTATTAATGCATCAGCTAATGTTGAAAAATTCAGCAAAGAAAAAGTTCGCAAGATACGAGCGCAAATTTATAGGGATATTGTGTCCGGCGGGGCGGGCGAAATTCAACTCCCAACAAAACTTGCCACTCCCAAAACGGCTGCATTTATTAAGGAACTTTCTAGACAGGCGCAAGTTACCATTGGAATCAAGAATGGCGCCACTGGTAAAGAGGCGAGAAGTGTACTAGATGCCATTCAAGCACGTATTCAATCCGATCAGAAAATCAAACAGGGAGGCGGAAAGCTTCGTATTCCCACGAGCATAAAAGCGTCAATCAATAATGCTGATGTTTCTGAATTCAAAAAAGTAGTCAATGAGAAACTGGGCAACATTGCAATTAAGATAAAAGCTGAAGTTGACATTGCAAAAACTCCTTCTCAAATCCAAGCCGAAGTGGCAAGGAAAATGGAAGACATCGCTCGCATTGGCGCTGAGCGAATGGCCGGTGGCGGGGTTACGGAGACTGCGCGACGCGAGCAATTCCGCACTGCAATCACAGGAGAAGGCATTGGAAGCTTAAAAAATATTGCTAGCCAAGTTGGAGTGAAGGGCGCTTATAAGTACAAAAGCGATACAGCGGCTGCATTGATTGACAAACTTGTTCAAGAAGCAAGCATTGAGGCTATCACTAAATATCTTGATCCTCAAGCAATGATGAGGAATCCAGATAGGAGCGGATTAAATAAAGTTCTTGATACTTTTGCTAGGGGACTATTCCAGATGCTTGGAATGGATCCGGCGACTATTCGTCGTGAAATGGCGCAACAACGCGCTTTGCCTGGCGTCAATTTCCCCGCAACCATTCCACAAAGAAACATCCCCATTGGACCATCGGGAACTGGCAGGGCTTTGCCTGCTGGCGCGTCTGCTGCTGGCCTAATAGGAGGCGCGAGGCCGCCTGCAGGACTACTGCCTGCAATGTCAGTACAGTCTCAAATTAAGGCCGCTGTTGACGCTTTAATCGCACAACAAGGTCCACGAGCATTGCCTTCCGGCGGCGGACAACTTGTTGATACAAAACGCATTTATGCGGCGCTTCGCAAGAATTTAGACGAGATTCTACAGCGTCAATTTACAGTCATTGATACTGAAGTGCGCGAGACGTCTTCTGGCATCAAAGACGCAATGGGGGCGTTTGCGTATCTTGTTCAAGCGTTAAAAGACGCGGAGGCGAGAACGAAGGACGCAAGAATTGACGATGCTGTTTCTTCGTTGATGCGCGAAATCGAGGGCGCTATCAAACTGGCGCAATCGCGTGCTCGAATTATTCCGGCACAAGTGGCTGATCTTGGGACTTCGCAAAGAATGTTACAAGGACAGCATATTGCTGGCTTGCTTCCCGCTGGTGTCGGTCGCGCTCCGAGCCCATACGCAACTGGCGCCATTGGAGGTGAAACGAGAGTTGAAATGATGGCTCGTCGTGAGCGTGAAGCTCGCATGCGTTCTGACTTGCGTGGCATAGATGTAATGGGAGGTGGCGCTGGACGCGCCCCTGCTCCTTATTCGCAAACATATAGAAGTGCTCGCTCATTAAGTGCCATTGTTCCTTATGCGGCGGGTGGCGCTATTGTTCCGCAACCATCAATGACAGGAGGAGGAGCAATTCCCCCTAGTGGCGGAGGAGGCCGATTTGGCGGCACTGGAGGAATGGGAGGCTTCGGGCGTGCGATGGGAGGTTTTGGAAATCTTCCTGGTGCTGGCACCATCAAAGAACTTGGCAGTGAATTTGCATTTGCAACAAAACAAGTGCTTCTGTTTGGTCAAGCATATAAGCTTTTAGCGTTTATTCAAGACTTCCCATCGCAGGTGGCAAACGCAGTAAGTCAACTCCAAAATTTTCGCAACACTCTTGACGCTATTACGCCATCCGCGCAAGAGTTTTCAACTTCAAATAAATACATACTATCTTTAGTCGATCAATATAATATTCCTCTTCAATCGGCAAGAGATGGATTTACAAAATTGTATGCGTCAATGAAGCCAGCGGGTTTTTCGGGACAAGAAATTCGTGGCATTTTTGAAGGCATTTCAATGGGCGCGGCTACATTTGGAATGAGCGCAGACAAGGTTGATCGTGTTATGTATGCTTTTGCTCAAATGGCAAGCAAGGGGCAAGTTATGAGTGAAGAGCTTAAAAGTCAACTTGGAGATGTTCTCCCTGGCGCGCTCGCATTATTTGCAAAAGCCGCAAAAATGAGCGTGCAGGACTTTAGTCAAGCGATGGAAGATGGCGCGTTTAAAGGTGATGCAATGAAGCAATTGCTTGTTAATGTTGGCGCCACGATGAAAGATGAGTTTGGCAAAGGCGCTGTTGGTGCTGCAAGTACATTCCAAGGCGTAATGAACAGGCTTCAAACAACAGTTCAACTTTTTTATGAAACATTTGAACCTGCAGCAATTTTGTTTGCCAATAAGTTTATTTTGCCAATTACTAATGGTGTGCGCATTGTTACTGATGCTTTTAATTCATTAATATCTAAACAAGAAGCCGTCACTGAAGGTGGATCTCAGCTTGCTGCAAGCATGCAATCTATCATTCCATCGCTGCAAGGCATTTGGCAAAATATGCAAATGGCGGGTCAGGCTATAAAAGGCGTCGCAAACGCTTTAGCGCCTGTCTTAAAGGGCTTTTTACAAATATTGTCTTTACCTATAGTTGGAGTGTTTGCCCAAGTTTACACGACCATTTTGCTTCTCAATGGAGCGTTTACGTTGCTTGGGGGCAGGATATTAGCGGGCTTAATTGTATCATTAGTTCAAACTATTGGCCGAATGACCGCATTAAATATGGCCACAATTGCAACCAACAGCACATTGGCTGGCACTCAATTGCAATTAAGGCTTTTATCAAGCGGACTAGCCGCTACTGGTGGCGCTGTTACAGCATTTGCCTCTGTCGTTAGAACTGCAATGCTTACAACTGTCGTTGGAGCAATTGCAACTGCTGTTACTTTTGCTGTATCAGAATTTGTTCGTCTTCGGGGAGTGATGGATGATATCGCTGGAAGATACAAAAATATTGGAGACCAAGCTCGTCTAATGGGGGAAAGTGGAAATGTTGCGGGAATTGATCGTTTAAATAAAAGCCTATTAGAACAAGCAAATACTTACGAAAAAATTGCTAAGGCAATGAGCAAAGCAGACATAAATCCAGAATCTCGTCCATATGAAAGTGCTCGCATTGACAAGGCGACAACTGAGGCAATGAAACGGGCCGGCCTCGGAGGATATGTGCAAACTGGACCAGCCGGTAATTATGTAATCCCGGAAGACATATCGAAAGTGATGGATGCAATTAACAAGAATAGAGATGAGAGAAGAAAAATGCAGGCTATTCTTGCTGGTCAAAGATCAAAAGCACAACAAGAACAAAACCGCCTTGACGCGCAACTTAAGCCAGGCCCTATTGATTTATCTGCTGGTCAAGATACGGATAAGAGCAAAAGAGAACGGCAATTGCGTGATTTTCAAAGTGAAGCAATTGAGCAGTTAAAAGTAAATGAAAGAATTGCACAAGCAAAATTAGAACAACAGCGACAATTAGAAATTATTGACGAAACAGAATATGAAATTGCTTCTGCATCAAATAAACGAAAATTTGAACTATTGGTCATTGATCAAGCATTAGCCGACAAAAAAGCAGGAATTGGCGACTATGAAGCCTCCATTCGCGCAAAGCAGTTAGCAGTATTTGAACAATTGGCAGAAAACGAAAGACAACTGGTCGAAGAAGAATATCAGACATCTATAAAAGGTGCCAAACTTAAGTTGGCTCGTCCGTTCAAGGAAGGCATCAGGGATGAGAATATTGAAATTAAAAAACAAATGGTACTTTTAGGTAATTTAAGAAATGGTTACGATGGTCTTACTGTCGAGCAAGAAGCTAATTTTATTATTGAAGATAAAATTAGAGAGTTGAAGACTAAACAGCAAAAGCTTATTGAAACCGAAATTGAGAACCTAAAAGAAGTAACACTGGAGCGAATTAAAGCGGCGCGTGCATTGCAGATAGAACAGACAATTAAAGGTCTCCGAGATCAACTATCCTTATTGAGAGCGATTAGCGAAGAAGAACAGAAAAGACTTAGGATTGCCCAAGAAAACAAAGACGCTACGGCGGAGCAGTTAAATCTCATTTACGATCTTGAGAAAGTTCGCGACAACATTAAAGCTGTCCGCGAGACCATTGATAGCTTTGTGACTGACACTTCTTCCGACTACAAAGGCTTCCTCAAAGAAGTCATTAGTGGCGAAGACGCAGTGGAATCTCTTAAGAAATTCCAAGAAGCCCTCAAGGATCGCACGCTGACCATTTTCCTTGATTTTGCCATGGCTCCAGTGGAAAAATTCTTCAAAGAGGGACTTTCTAAGTTTGCCATTGAAAAATTCTTCCCGAAAGGCGCGATTGAAAATATGCCTGAAGGAACGAAGCCTTCAACTACTCCTATTGAGGCTCAAGATAAGAACACTGCAGAAACCAAGCTCAACACAGAAGCGATTAAGGCCAATACTGCTGCGATGACTGGGGCCGGAGGTGCCGCAACAGGTGCCGGACCATATGCGTCTCAGTCTGGTGGCATGTTCTCCTTGGATTACGCTAGCGGAAATGCGCTTCAGATGCCAGAGCTTGGCTCCCTCACTGAAAGCGCCAATGCTTACGCAGAACAATTAGGGCAAGTGGACGCTTCAGTTTGGAATAGCGCAATGACAGTAGGCGCCGCCGGTGAAGAAATGGGACCAAATGGTGCTGCTGGTAAAACTTGGCAACAAAGTCTTGCTGGTGTTGTTGGCGGCATTGGCATGGCTGCTGGCAGCATCATGGGCATCATGGCTGGTATTAATCAAATCAAAGAAGGAGGCACATCTAACGTGCTTGGCGGCATTGGCATGATTGCCTCTATGGCTGGGAGTCTTCTTGGTGGATTTAGCGGCATGTTTGGAGGCGGATCTGTTGGTCAATTCGGAACCAGCTCTTCTTTCAACGGCACTGCAGATGCGCTTGGGGCTGCACCTTTTGCGCCAAAACTAGGTGCAGTCTTTGCCAATGGTGGCATTGCCAGGGGAGGTTTTAGGGCATTCGCCAATGGAGGAGTTGTGGGCGGTCCAACTCTTGGCCTAATGGGCGAAGGCAAGTACAACGAAGCCGTTGTCCCACTCCCAGACGGTCGTTCCATTCCCGTGCAGCTTGGCGGACGTTCTGCCCGTGACCTCATGGGCAATGGCGCCCCAGGCATGCCTCAAGCACCTTCTCTGAGCATGAAGTTTGAAACGACTAAGATTAATGGCGTAGAATACGTTAGCCGGGAACAGTTAGAGCAAGCAATGGCAGAAACTCGCCGTGCTTCCATTGCAGGTGGTGCTCAACGAGGCATGTCAATGACGCTTGATAAGATTAAGCAAAGCCCCTCCACTCGCTCTAGCATTGGTATCCGCTAATGGCAATATTTCCTTCTATTAGGCCAACTGGACGTTCTTATTCTCCAGGACAATTTCCCACGAAGGTTTATCGTGGACTTTCAGGAGCAACCGTCAAGCGAGTGTTTGGCAATCGGTCATTTGGTCATGCCATTGATCTTCAGTTTGAAAATATTTCTGACGCTAATACGAAAGCCATTCTTGATCATTACTATGGCCAGTTTGGCAGCTATGCTCGCTTCACGCTTCCCGATGATGTGTTTTCTGGCATGAGCACAACGCTAAAAAGTGTTGTGCAAGCGCCAACAAATGGCCTCTGGGAATATGCTGAGCCTCCGCAAGTAGAAAGCGTGTTCAATGGACGCAGTACTGTTACAGTGCGCTTGATTGGCGAGCTTGATTATTCTGGCGTTTGATCATGGAAACCTCTGTTCACATCGCTCATTTTCTTTTTATTGAAACGGCTAACAAGCAATCGCACTATTATCAGAATTATTTCTTTGGCAAGGATTTTACTGCAGTATCAGTACCAGGGTCGGCATCTCCCGTTTATCGTCATGCTCCGTTTCGCGTGGAGGGAGCGTTGTCTTCATTAAATGGAGAAAACAGTTTATTGCGCGTTTTATTTCCCCATAGTGCTTTTACCATTGCACTTGTTGAAAATGGAGAAGGCAATCGCCTTAGCAAGCTTTCCCTAAAGACAGTATGGATGGCAACCACTGGTTCTATCACTGATTACAGTAGCTATACAAAAACTGCTGAATACGAAGAATTCTATGTGGGTGTTGGCGCTTCCTTTGATGATACGACTGTAGAACTGCGCTTTAGGAGTGCAATGGATAGTGTGGGTGCATCTTTTCCAAGGCAAACGTTCTCGTCCAAGAATGTTGGGTTCTTACCATTGAACGCGGAAATTAGCCTGCGATGAATGATTTAATTGGCTTGCAATATGAATGGGGCGCAAGTCCAGATGATGGCAATGGCAAGTCTGATTGTTTTCAACTTTGCTGCACTATTAGGCGCAGGCTTGGATTGAAAGATTACGCTCCAGCTTTTGCATGGGCGTATAAAAAATATAACGAAGACAGTTTTTCTGCTCGACTATTACTTCGATGGCTGAAGGATAATTGCTTGCCCATTGACTCACTGCAAAATGGTGACGTTGGCATGTGTATTGAGAAAGCAGCATTAATTACGGTTGTGGATGGGCGAGCTTTTTGCATAGCTCCCAAAGGAAGAAGCGTTAGCATTGAATGCGATGAAAGCGTATTATCGTACGCATATTGGTTCAGACCGAGATAGCAATGCGCAAGCTTCTTCCTTACGAAAAAGCCCTGATCGATGCTCTGCAAATTTCAGAGGAAGAATATTGGCAGTTTTATTTGGCGCGATTAAATTATCGGGATCCTAAACAGGGCACTATCCTTGACATTAGAAATGAACCGATCAGCACCATTGCGCTGGTGCTTTCTATTGTCGGAACAATCGCCCAAGTGGCAGCGGCACTTCTCGCTCCCAGGCCGGACGCGCAACAAAGAATGGGACGCCAGTCCCGAAATCTTTTCTTTGCGCCTCGCTATGGCTTCAATTCTTTCCAGGAAGTGGCGCGTTACGGCGATCCAGTTAATCTTGTTTATACCAATGATTCGCAAAATCCTGCTGGCGGCGTAAGAGTTAACACTTCGCTGGTATGGTCGGCTGTGCATAGTCTTGGGTCTAGCCAGTTCATGCAAATGCTTTCAGTAATTGGCGCTGGCCCCATTGAAGAGCTTGATTATAGACGCACTGCCTTTGGACAGATACCATTAAGAGATATTCCAGATCAACGCCTATGGCTTTATGCTAAACCAGAAGGCGGGCCTCTTCGTTTTCTTGACAACCAATACCCAAAACCACTAAATGAAGATGACCCGTCACGAGAAGGTATTACGCCTTCCGACGGTGTTTATAAGACAAACACTGCTGGGATTAAAAGGCCAGAAGGATTTAGCCAAGCTTTTTCTCCAACCACTGCCGCTTCATTAGGTGTATATGACGTGGTGCCTATTAATGTGCAAGTAGAAGACAGGGATGACGAAGGCAGGGAAGATCGCGATAAGCTTGGAATTACAATGACAGACAGAGGACAATACTGGCCACAAAGCTGGCCCGTCGTGGAAGTACGCCCTGCATTGCCAAAAGGAGAAAGGTTGACAATTGTTTTCAACGAAGAAGATGGCAAACGCGTTGACGAAGACGTAGAAAGGGCTGCCGTTGATTTGCGTAGTTCTTATATTACTGTTTTTGATTCAGCTAGTTTATATAAACTTGGCGCCGCTAAGTTAAAGATGATTTCTAGTAATATTAAGGACGATGTTGACATTGAAGGTCAATTTACTTTTAAATGTATAGAGCCGGGGGTGTTATGTGAAGAAGATTACAAAACTTTAAATTATCAAGAAAATGGCGAGGAATTAAAAGCAAAGAAAAAAGAATTAGAAAATCGCATCATTTACTTGCTTTCAATTAAAGGCGAAGCTTTTGGTAATAAAATTAAAGGTGCAACTGCTGATCAAATTAACCAGTATGCCCAGAGACTGGCAGAGTTAGACGAAAATATTTTAAAAGCATCGGCAATTAGAAAAGGAGATTTATCGTCTAAAGATTTTAGAGATCTTTTAGATGAGACAGGCGCCTTCCAAGATGTAAATAGACAAATTAACAGCTTGGAAGATGACATTAGAGAGCGCAACAGGATTATTGACGCCCGCCGTGAAGAGCTAGAAGACATTAACTCTGCTATTCAAGATTTACTAGCAGAAAGGCCTTTTACCGATAATCAACGAGACAGGATTAAACGCCTCAGGGAAAGACGCGGAGATAAAAGAGAATCTATTCGCAATCAAACCACGGCTAAAAAAGAAAGTCGCAAACAAATTAATGATCTTGTTCGTAGGCTTATGCCACGAGCCATTGAAGAAGGCTTATTTGATGAATCACCAAGAACTGATTTAAAAACTGAGCTACGTGCTATGCGCGATGAGCGTCGCACGATTCGGCGACAGATTGATGAGCTTATCAGGGATCAGCGAGACATCCCGGCAGAAACAGAAGCGCAAAGGCAATGGCAAAGGGATTATGACGAAGCAGAACGAGAGTTGAACGAGACAAAAATAGAATTAAAAAATAAAGACAACTGGAATGATTATTTTAATACTAAATGTATTGCCAAAATCAATGAAATTGAATATGAAGCTGTCACCAATTGCGACATTGTAAATTTTTGTTTTAAGAGCAAGGTATTTCAACGTATACAGGGAAGACAAAGTAAATATGCAGAAGAGGACATGCAGGGTCACAAAGACAGTGATAATGGTGTACGCAATCGCACGTCTCTATTCTGGATGCACTATAAAAAGCCTGAAGATGAGCGCTTTACAAGGATTCCATATGTACTAGCCATTCGCAATGGAAAAGAAGTGGATATTTACACTCATCTCCGTTTTTGGGCTGCATCAAAAGAGAAATGGCAATTTAAATTTGAGCCCATTGTCGATCTTCCTGCTGAGCTACGCACTCATAATGATGGGCAACAAATTGACATTCTTTATCTTCGTACATTTGGCTACGGCTTAAATGATAGACAAAAAACTATAAACATTGGAAGCGGTCATCAATTGGTTTTTCGTGGAATCATTCGCAAAACTGTTCGCTTGCGTCCAAAACTAAATCGCACGCCACAATTTGTTGACGAATGGGGACTATTTTCATTGCGTTCTGACACTCAAATTGCTTTTTCTTTTGATAGCGGACCTGAGCACACATTAACGGCCGTAACAGAGCAGCGACGTGAAGCACTTCCTCCCACCATTTATCAAGACTTGGCAATGCTTGGCTTGAATATTTATAGCGGACAGGGCGTGCAAGATTTGCGCTCCCTTAGTGCTTGGGTGTCAAAAGGAAAGAAGGTTAAAAAACTTGCTGATAATGGTGACATTTCAGAAGACATTGTATCTTCAACCAGCTTTGCTCCAGAAATTTTTCTTGATACTATTCTTGATGCAACAAATGGCATTGGTTCTTATGCAAATATTAATGGCATTGATAAAGTACGACTTGGCATTGCGCAAAAATTTTGCCGAGAAAACAATTATTACATGGACGGTGTAATTGCAGAGCCGCAGTCATGGCGAGAATTTTGGAGTACAGTTGCGCCGTATTCTCTTCTTGAATTTGCTCGCATTGGAGGGAAGGAAACACTTGTTCCTGCGGTGCCATACGATGTTTTTGGGAAAGTGACAAGGAATGTTTCTATTTCCGCATTGTTTAATCAAGGTAATATCCTTGAAGATAGTTACAAAGAAGAATTTCTTGATTATGGCGATAACACGCAAGATTTAATTGCCACCATTCTCTACCGGGACACTCAAAATGATGACGTGTTCCCTAGTAATACAAGTGTAACAATTGCACTTGTTGATGCCAATGAAGCTTTAAGTATTCGCCAAACATTTAATCTCTCTGATTTTGTTACGAATAGAACGCAAGCCTTGCATTATGGGATGCTTTTATGTCAGCAGCGAAGGCTTTCAAGGCGAGCAGTGGAGTTTAAAACATTCCCCACTGAAAGCCCTATTGAGCCTGGCAGCTACATTTATGTTCAAACCGATCAGAATCAATGGGATGATTTCCGTAGTGGCATTGTCGAGGCAGACGGTAAGCTCAATACTCCATTGGCAGAAGATCCAATTAACGGCTCTTATACGGCGCTTTTGTATAGTGGCAGTCCCAAAGAAGGAATTGTCAAACTTTCAGTGTCAGTGACAGACAGTCAATCAGCATCATTCGCTCCTTATGAAGGATGGCTATTTGTCTTGGGCAATGCAGTGACAACAAAGCGTGTTTTCCGCGTGACAGAAGTGACAATGGAAGAAGAAGGCGAAATTACCGTAAGAGCTATTGAGCATCCATGCGAAGAAATTGGAGGACAAACGCTTTCTTGGATTGTGCGCTTTGATCAGTCTTTGTACCGCATTGATTAATCATTCTTGAAAGTGCTAAGATTAAAACAAAAGCTTTAAGACGATGCCCTTTTATACTGGCCGCACTGGCAAATTAAAGCTTGGCGGAAGCGAGGTGTCCAAGGTGCGCAATTGGACGTTAGATACGTCTGTAAACATGCTGGACACCACAGCTCTTGGAGACACTGCTAACACCTTCACTCCTGGCCTGTTTAGTGCCACAGGTAGCGCTACGTTGTCCTATTACAACGGTGACACTACTGACGTGACAAATCTTCTTGAAAAGATTGCCAAGACTGGCGCCATTACTGATAGTGATGAAGTGACGCTTACGTTTGAAGTGGGAACAAGTCAGCTCTTTACGGCAGATGCTTTTATTAATAGTGCCAGCATCACATCGTCCACCGATGAACTGACTACTGTTTCATTTAACTTTACTATTAATGGCCCGTTAACTACTGTTACACTCTCTGGCACTACTTGAACCATTGCCAATTGATCATTTGCATTGTCCGTACAATGAAAGCATAGTCGCTGAAGCGAGATGACATTTTTTGTTGGCCACACTGGAATTGTTAGGCTTCAGCGCAACGCCAGCAGCAGTTTTCCTGCTGTAATTTCGCCAGCAGATATTAATACCACTCTCAATAGGTTTAGTTTTGAAAAAAGCGAAGATAATTTAATTACTGGAGATCTGATCGAAATATCAACAACAGATGCAAGAGGGATAGACTTTCTTCCATCGTCCTTTTGGGGATTACCCGAAGGGCAAAAGGCCAACAACGCAAGGGCGGTCGTCAATGTTAATAATGTTGGCGGCATTCGTCTTTATCGCAACTTTGCTGATGCCATCAATAATGTTAGAGCTGAAGAAATAACACTATCTGCTTTTAACGGTGCTGATCTGGAGGTTTCTATTGCTGTAAGAGATACAAGGTACAATACGCTTGGAAGCGTCACCTCTTTTGAGATTAATACAGACAGAGGGGCGATGGAGACAACAAGTTTATCCGATGTATTTAGACAACAGTATTCTGCAGGGCTATTAAGTGGCAATGGCAGCATTGAATGTTTATTTAGTTATGAAACAACGGGCGTTTCCGAGACTCCGTTATTATTACTTCAAATTATTGATCGTCTAGATATAGGAAGCAATTTCAAGGCGCTTCTTTCCTTGTCATCCGTCGAAAAAACTTCTTCTTTTACTGAAGAGGTGTATTACGAAGTGGAGGCAGTGATAACAAGAGCTGGTGTAACAGTGACAGCAGATTCGCTTGTTTCCTGCTCCGTTGACTTTGTGACTACCGGCGAATTTAAACTTCGCATTGGCGTGCCGTCAGAATATATTCTGAAAGAGGACGATGACGCTATTTACCTTGAACAGAGTCTTGATTATCTCCTCCAGGAAGTAACGGACTGATAATAGCTATTATCGTTTAAGACTAGACTGTATTTAGCTTTGCCCTTCTGAGAGATGGCCGATCAAAGAATCACGGAACTTGTTGAACTCTCCCAAGGGGCAGTTGCTTCTGGCGACGTATTGCCGATTGTAGACATTAGCGCCAGTCAAACCAAGAAGGTGCAGGTAAAAAACCTAATTCAGGCTGGATTTAATTTAGCGGATTCCTCGACATTAGATATTGCAAAAATCAACCAAAGTAGCACTACAAAGATTGGTGCTACTGCCATCGCGGATGGCGCCATTACCTATGCAAAAATTCAAAACGTTAGTGCTGCAGACAAGCTTTTAGGGAGATCTTCTGCTGGCAGCGGCAACGTTGAAGAGATTACTTGCACTTCATTTGCTCGCACCATTCTTGACGACGCCGATGCCGCAACGGTTCGTACCACTATTGGCTTGGGGGTTGTTGCGACTGGCAATACAGTTAACACTGCTTTAATTGAAGACGAGAGCGTTACCAGTGCAAAATTAGCAAGCGGCAGTGTAACCACTGTCAAGATTGCGGATAGTGGCGTAACAAACGCAAAGCTTGCCGCGAATTCAGTCGGCAGCATACAACTAGTTGTTAGTGGCGTAACTGCAGGAAAACTGGCTGCTGACGCTGTAGTCACCGTCAATATTGCTGACAATGCAATTACGGGCACAAAAATTGGAGTCGCTGCGGTCAGCGGCGTTCACATCGTCGATGGAAGCATTACGCAAAGCAAGCTAGCAAGTGGAAGCATTGCTACTGCTTACATCGCCGATAGCGGTGTTACGCAAGTAAAACTTGCCGCTAATGCAGTAGCCACTGTAAATATTACAGACGGGAATGTTACTGCAGCGAAACTTGCGTCTGGCTCCGTTACGCTTGCCAAGCTTTCTCTCTCCTCTGGCGAACTTTCTGGCACTCTTATTACTGCAAGCTCTATACCTTCTGGAAGCTATGCAAGTGGTTCTATTCCCACTGCTGCCATCGCGGATAACGCAGTCACTTTTGCAAAAATTCAACAAGTGGCTAGTGGAGTACTGCTTGGCAGGGCTTCTGCGGGAAGTGGAAATATTGAAGAGATTACGCTTACTGCTGCTGGCAGAGCATTGTTGGATGATGCTGATGCGAGCGCTCAGCGCACAACGCTCGGCCTTGGAACGCTAGCTACGCAAAATGGCACATTCTCCGGCACATCCACTGGCACTAATACGGGTGATCAAACCATTACTCTTTCGGGAGATGTTACTGGCACAGGAACAGCCGGATTTAGCACCACTATTTCTAATAATGCTGTAACAACAGTCAAAATTTTTGATAGCGCTATTACAACTGCAAAGATTGTTGATAGCGGAGTTACTGCAGCAAAACTTTCTGACAACTCTGCTGCAATTGTCGCTGGTTCCACTCCTACAGGTGACGGTGATTTTATTGGTCAGCAATGGCTTAATACAAATACTGGCGTTGAATATACTTGGACTGGTAGTGTTTGGCAGCGTCAAAGTGGCCTTTCGACAACTGTCGTTTCAGGAGATACTGTTTACAGTTTTGCCACTTCCTATCCTGATGCTTTTAGCGCCTCCATTGTTCCTTCTTTAAATACGCAAGTTGCTACACGCTTCTTTGCTGGTCCAGCCAGTGGAAGTGCAGATGCAGCTCCTACTTTCCGGGCTATCACGGCTAGCGATCTTCCAAAGGCCACCACCAGCGATTTAGGCGTTGCTCAAGCTGGCACTGGACTCGTTACTGTCAGTGGCGTTTTTAATCACGCCAACAGCGTGGCATCTGGCACGTATTACAAGGTGACAGTAGACGCGCAGGGACATGTAAGCGCTGGCGCAGCCAGTCTTGTAGCAGATGACATCCCTGCTCTTTCTGCAAGCAAAATTACCACTGGCACCTTTGGAAGTGGGTTTATTGCAGACGAATCAATTCTTGCTTCTAAGCTTGCCAACTATTCTGTTAGTCAGTTTGGCGAAGCGCCGCCTGTAGCAGATTTTATTGGGCAATTCTTCTTCAATCCATTGGAGAAAGACCTCTATCTATGGGATGGTAACGTTTGGAATCCAGTTGGTATTAGCGTTGGTGAGATTATTTTTGGTGGCACTTATAATGCTTCTGGAAACACGATTGCAAGTGTTAGTGCTGATGGTGCTGGAATTGGTCTTTCTGTGGGACAACCACTACCGGCTGCATCGACCACTTTTAATCGTTATTACGTTGTAGTTGCTAGTGGTGGTACTGGCACTTCACCAGCTCCTGAAACTATTCTGCAGCCGCCCGATATTCTTCTTTGCAATGGCACAGCGTGGGTAGAGCTTGATGTTAGTTCTACCTATCTATCGCAAACTGCTTCTAACGTAGCTTTTGCGCCAGCAGGAACCATTGGAAGTACAAACGTCCAGTCTGCTATTGAGGAAGTAAACACTGAATGCCGCAATGTTAACAATGTGGCTAGTGGCATTTTGGCCACTGGTTATGGTGGCACTGGAATTAATTCTTACACCAAAGGTGATATTCTTGTTGGTAGTGGCACCACATTAGTTAAGCAAGCAATTGGAACTAACGGACAAGTGCTCACTGTTAATTCTGCATTTGGCGCTGGTGTTCACTGGGTTACGCCAGCGAGCGGCACTGTTCTGTCGGTGAGTGTTAATTCTCCGCTCACTGTTGTTAGCGGCACAACAACGCCCGTCATTTCTATTCCTGATGCCACGACTAGTGTACGTGGCACTGTTATTCTTACTGATTCAACAAGCACTACTAGCTCTTCACTTGCTGCTACTGCCACTGCAGTGAAGAGCGCCTATGACTTAGCTAATGCTGCATTACCCAGAGCGGGTGGTACCATTGCTGGCGAAGTAGTCATTGGCAGTGCAGGTACGCTTCTTTTTGAAGGGGCCAGTGATGACGCTTTTGAAATTCAACTTGCTGCGGCAGATGCCACTGCAGATAGAACAATCACGCTTCCCAATGTCACAGGAACCATTGTCACAACTGGCGACACTGGTACGGTTACTAATTTAATGCTTGCTGGCAGCATTGCTGATACTAAGCTTTCTACAATTTCCACTGCTGGAAAAGTTAGCAACAGCGCCACTACTGCTACCAGCGCTAACACTGCTAGTGCAATTGTTGCTCGTGATGGTAGTGGCAACTTCTCTGCTGGCACCATTAACGCCACCGTTGATGAAGGCACGTTCTAATCATTAAAAAACAAAAGCCTTTTAGAATTGCGAAAGACTAATTAGTCCTCTTGATTTTGAAAGGCTTTTAATTATGGCTGGCGTTCTTCAGCATTTACGTTCCTCGACGCTGGATAAGCGTCCCAATCCTGCTTCCATGGTTGATGGGCAAGTTGCCATTAACTATGCAAGTGGAAGCCCTGGCATGTTCTTTAAGGACAGCAATGGCAATTTAGTAAAAGTGGGGCCTGTACACGTAGGCACGACTGCGCCTAATGTTAGTCCTGCAAGCGGCGGCACTGCTGGCAATTCCAAGGGTGAGCAATGGCTTGATACTACCGGCGACACCTATGTGTTCAAGGTGTGGGACGGTGGCGCATGGCGCAGCGAATCCGGCACGTTCGTGGACGTCAACGGCGACGTAATGACCGGCGCGCTCGGCATCATCGCCGGCTCGGCTGGATCGCCAGGGCTCTACTTCTCGGGCGACACGAATACGGGCCTCTATTCACCCGGCGCAGACCAATTAGCCATCTCGACTAATGGCACTGGGCGGTTGTTTGTTGATAGCAGTGGAAACATTAAAGTATCTATTGGTGAAATTTCTCAAACTTCTGCAACTAGTTATATCCGGATTGATGGTGGAGATGGTGCTGGTGCAGGTGCGAACATTCTCGCATTTGGCCAGTCACATGGATCGGCGGCCGGAAGGCTTGTGCTCACTGCAGTTGGCTCTGAAAGTATGCAGTTTGGCGCAGGTGGCGCCGAGCGCATGCGCCTCACTTCGACAGGTGCTCTAGGTCTGGGGACTTCTAGCCCAGATGCGAATAGCCAACTGCATATTGTTGGTAGCTCTTATCAACCGCTCTATGTCAATACCACCACCGCCGGCGGCGGTGGCACGGTATTTCTTCAATCAGGCACTCAAGCTCTTTATACCGGAACCGCTGGTTCAAGTTGGCTTAGTGGATCCGCAGCTACCGATGGGCTTGTTCGCGCAGAAGCAAATCTAATTCTTGCCACGAATGGAAACACACGTGCAGTAACTATTGACTCGTCACAGCGCGTAGGGATTGGCACTACTTCAGTTAGCACTAAGCTACACATCGTCAGCAATGGCGCTGGTGGTGATGTTTGGGTTGCAAATGGTTCAGGCCAAAACTGCCTACTGGAGATGGCAGGGAACGGAAATACCCCGCAAACCAGCAGTGCTTTATACGGTCAAGATTCCTCTAACAATGTCTATGGGGGATGGGCGCGAGGAGCGCATCCTGTCTTGTTTGGTACAAACGGGACTGAGCGTGGCCGCTGGGATTCAAGTGGTCGATTTTTAGTGGGCACGTCTTCTAGTTCTGCCGAGGCTAAATTTATCGTCCAAGGTGGAACTACTGCTGCCGGTGGAGCAATAAATATCCAGCGGAACGCAACTACTGCATCCGCTGGTAGCACGATTGGCTATATCAGCTTCGCCAATTCTGCTAACGACGCTGGCGCATTTATCTCTGCGAACGGTGACGGTACATGGACCGCTGGTACTAGCCATCCAACGTGCTTAGTGTTCTCCACTACTGCCGACGGAGCGAGCAGCCCTACGGAGCGGGCAAGAATCACTCAAAGAGGTGCCTTTAAGGCTACAAATACTGGTAGTTATATCAACTCTACTGCCGCTTTTCACGAATTTGTTAATAACGCAGATGATATCGTATCTGTATATATAAGGTCCACAGCCGCCAGTGGTCAGCAATACGGTTTATACATTGAAACAGCAAATGATCAAAATGATGGTACGCGCTTTTTTCTGCAGTGTGTTGGCGCAACGACGGAAAGAGCAACAATTCGGTCTAATGGTGGCATAGCTAATTACAGCGCCAATAACGTCAACCTTTCTGACCGCAACGTCAAAAAGGACATCGCGCCTGCCGCTGGCACATGGGACTGCTTAAAAGAATGGGAAATCGTCAACTTCCGCTACAAGGACCAGTCAGACGAAGCCGACTTGAGCATGGGTGTAATTGCCCAGCAGGTGGCGGAAAGCTGCCCGGAAGTGATTACCGTCTTCCAAGAAGCCAAGGAAGCAACTGAGGACCAGCCTGCTCAGGAAGAGCGCATCGGTGTCAAAGAACAGCAGATGATGTGGATGGCCATCAAGGCACTGCAAGAGGCGCAGCTCCGTATCGAAACCCTGGAATCCGAGATGGCTGCTGTTAAAGCCCAGCTCTCGTAGTCCTACTCACTAAAAGGGTTGCCGGGGGGTCGATAGCCACTGCGAGGCCCCCTGTATTCCCCGACCAGCGGGTCTTGTATTGCAGGATCCCCGGCACAAAAAAGCCCGCTCTAAGGCGGGCCAGTGGTTAGTTCAAGTTTTCAACTGCCCAAGCAAGCAACTCATCTTTGATCCAAATCCCATGAATCCATCCCGACTCCTCAAAAGAAAGATGCGGGGCGTACTCAGGTCGTTCGGTGTCTTTGATGGTTTCGAGCCAACCACCACGGCGATGCAGCTCGTCTCGAACAGCCTTAACTGTGCGGTAATTCATTTTTCTAGGTGCAGTGGGGATCTCTCCCCTTAACACCACTATAGCACATTGGGTCTAACCTGTCAAGTACATGAGACTCGGTAGTCCCCTTCACTCGTATGCTTGACGACATTACACCGGAGGAAAACGAGTGGCGTTTCAAAGTTTGTCTTGAATGGATCCACAACTTGACCCGCGAAGAGCTGGTAGAGTTGATGGGCGAAGAATGGCTTACAGACTACCGCGCCAATTTCCTTAGTTTTGGGCAGATGAGTTCACATCATTTTCCAGATTTTTATTACGACCCAAGCGAAGGCATCTACCAGCACTACGCTTGGGCCAAGAACGGCAAAGTCCTGCTGTGCAACGACTCCGATGGTGAGTACGAGCAAATCTTCGGTAGCCGTGAGGAGCTTCAACGCTTTGTTGATCACCTGATGGAGGTAGCCGACAAAGCTTGGCCTGACCCCGATCTTTGTGTTGACATCGCAGAAATGCTTGAACGGTTGCAGGAGATCAATCCCGAGCAGTACGCCTGGTGGTACAGCAAGTTGTACCCCATTGATGGCTCAATTGGTGATGAGTGGACTAGGTACACACTTGTGACCTTGCGGAACCTTGTCCGCTGGAAACCCCGTTAGTCCACGTCACTACTAGCTCTGGCTGTTTTCCGAAGAAACCGCCTTTCTTTTCATTGCTAAACTAACAAAGACCATTCTTTTTAATCATGGCAATTACTTATCAATGGGCGGTGGCCAATATGGACCGCACGCTTTCAAATGGTTACGTGGGCACTGTTCACTATACGATCTCCGCCGATGATGGCACTTATGCAAGCTCGGCCTATGGCAGTCTTGGTCTTGAAGCTCCCGAAGAAGACGAAGCCATTCCGTATGCTCAGCTCACCCCCGAAATTGTCATCGGCTGGGTGAAGGACAAATTTGGCGACGAAAAAGTTGCCGAAATTGAAGACGCTCTTGCTCAGCAAATTGAACAGCAGCGTGAGCCGAAAACTGGCACTGGCCTTCCCTGGGCTTGATAAATGGCCGCAAAATCAAAGATTGGTATTAGCGGGCAAAAGCTGCATCAAACTGGCAAGCCAAAACTTACAAGGCAAGGCCAAGGAAAACATAGTAAAGCTAGTCACGGACGTAAACTTACGCGAGGACAAGGCAAATAATAAAGGGGCCAAAAGGCCCCTTTTCTTTTGTCGTTACAATGGGAAGAAAGCATAGACATCATGGGACAAGTTAATAGGGGTGGAGAGCAGTTTGAAACAGCGATTGCCGCTGATTATCGCGGACAAATTATGCGCCGTGGCATTGATAGCGGGGAAGTGGATGCGTTTGCACGCAAGCGCGTGAGCCAACCCTATACATTGTTTGATTCCGTGCTTCGTTACGACAAGCGCAGTGATGTGTGGAATGAAACAATTACTGGCTCTGCATCGTCTGTTCATGATGCAAATCAAAGCTCTATCAATATGACCGTCACCACTGCATCTGGTGACAGCGTAATGAGGCGCACTCGCCGAAGATTTCCTTATCAGCCAGGGAAATCTTTGCTTTCCATTCAAAGTTTTGCTGGGTCAGTACCAGCAAGTGGTGTTATTCAGGAAGTGGGATTATTTGATGACAATAATGGAATCATTCTTCGTGCCAGTGGCACCACTCTTCAGTTTGTTGTCAGAGGAAAATATTCTGGCATTGTCACTGAAAACGTCGTTAATCAGGATCAATGGAATATTGACACTGCTTCGTGGCTTGATTTTTCTAAGGCCAATATCTTCACTACTGATCTTGAATGGCTAGGGGCAGGACGAGCACGTTGTGGCTTTATTCTTGATGGCGAATATTATTATTGCCATGAATTTCTTCATGCAAATAATATTAGTAGTGTCTATATGACAGCGGCAGTATTGCCACAAACCTATCGCATCGCTAAGCATACAACAAGCGCCAGTGGTGCAACAATGAAACAAATCTGCTCTACGGTTGCAAGCGAAGGCGGATACGAACTTTACGGCGAAGTGTATACAATTGCCCCTGCTCTAGGCGTAATTCCTAATACAACTGGCGAGCGCATTGTTGCTGGTATTCGCATGGCAAGTGGCCGCACCGACAATGTGATTATTCCCGTAAAAGTTGATTTGGTAACGGAGGATAATACTACAATTGAATGGAAACTTCGCCGTAATCCAACCACTTCTGGTGTTACTTGGGCCGCTAGTGCCAATGGCAGGGGGAATGTGGAAACCACTTCTGCCGGTAGCATTGTTTCTGGCGGCACCACTGTTAATGCTGGCCTTTATTACAGCGCTGGTTCAGTGGAGATTAACGTGCAAGATGGGCTTAGCCTTTCCTTGGGTGTCAATGGAAGCGGAGTCAGCGATGAGCTGTTTCTTACGGTGACAAGCTCTGGCAATGCCAAAGCAACTGGCTTGCTGGGCTGGATTGAAACGCTTTAACCAGAAGCGCATTACAATGAAAGAAAAAGCTCATCATGATTACGCCAGGTAAGCACGATATTACGATTTATCAAGGCGCAACTTTTGAGCTTCAATTGCAATATAAAGACGCCTCTGGTGTGCCGGTCAACATGAGCGGCTACACCGTTGCGTCTAAATTGTACGACCGTCTCGGCAATACGAAGCTTGCTGATTTTGCAGTAACGTATATCAATCAAGCTAGTGGTATATTCAAAATTCGTTTAGAAGCCTCAGGGACTAGTGGCATTACACAGCAAGGACAGTATGACGTACTAGTAACTGAGCCTAACAATAGCGCATATTATTTAGTTGAAGGAAATGCCTTTGTTAATCTTGGCTTGAGCTTCAAATGACAGTCGTCGTACAACAGTCTTCTTCCATCGTTTCAATTGCAGAAACGGCAGACGCTTCTGTTGTCGTTAGTCAAGAAGCAAATACAATACAAATACAAGCTCCTCCACCATCGCCAAGGCTTGAATTTTTTGGTGAAGGCCCTCAAGGGGCCATTGGTCCTCAAGGGGAAAAAGGAATTAATTTAGACGAAACCGCTAAGATTGATGGAAGTGTAGTTTACTACGATGCTGCCGCTGCTAAGTTCAAAGCAGATGCAACAATCACTAAAACTCTTCTCACTGATGGAGGCAATTTCTGATGTCTAATACTTTACGGATTAAGCGTCGTGCAAGTGGCGCTGCTGGTGCTCCGACAAGTTTAGCCAATGCAGAATTAGCCTTTAATGAAGTTGATGATACGCTTTATTACGGAAAAGGAACTGGCGGCCAAAACAGCACTGCTACTACCATTGAGGCAATCGCTGGCAAAGGAGCCTTTGTAAATCTCACTGGCAATCAAACAATTAGTGGCAACAAAACATTCACTGGAACAGTTGATTTAAGTGGCGCTACTATTGCGACAATTACTACAACTGGCGCTGTAACAATTGGCGGGGATTTAACCGTTAATGGCACTACCACCACTGTTAATAGTACGACAATTAGCGTTGATGATAAGAATTTAGAACTTGGCTCTACTGCATCGCCTTCTGACGCTAGCGCTGATGGTGGTGGCATCACTTTAAAAGGAACAACGGACAAGACGTTTTCCTGGGTGGATGCTACGGATGCTTGGACAAGTAGTGAGCATATTAATCTTGCAAGTGGCAAAGCCTTCTATATCAATGGTTCGTCTGTATTAACGGGTACAACTCTTGGTGCTGGCGTTGTCTCTTCAAGCCTGACAAGCGTTGGCACTATTGGCACCGGCATTTGGCAGGGTACTGCTATTGGACTGGCTTATGGTGGCACGGGAGCATCATCTGCATCAGGCGCACGAAGTGCTTTAGAGCTTGGCACAATCGCTGTTCAAGCAGCTAGCGGTGTGACTATTACTGGCGGCACCATTTCAAACGTTACGCTTAGTGGCGTGACCATCGTCAATTCCACCATCGACGGCGGATCATATTGAAGCTATGCTTGGGCAGCATCATACTGCCCTTTTCTCATGGCTTTCCCATTTGTTGCAGAAGGCGAGTGGTACAAGCAGCAAACCGAACATCTTTCAGACATTCTGGCTGAGCTGCTAACAGATGATGATCCGGCAATGGCTTGTAAGGCCCTGAGTGAAACCATTGCTACATGGGAAGACTATCACGAGAAGGAGCTTGCCAAATGGAAGCGCCTCAGGGTGCTTCTGGGCCTGGGAGCTGGTACGTAATCCTTAGTTCTCCGCCAAGAGCTTTGACGGCCTCGCTAGCGTCCGCTGGCGGGGCTTTTTCAATAAGCACAGATGGAACGATGGCATCAGGAAGAGGAGTGACTTTTGCATCAGGGAAAAGCTCATGGGCCTTTTCAGCGAGAGCATTTGCTTTTGTTTCACGCTCTTCTTTTCCCCATTGCTTGACCAACGCAGTTGTTTGTTGGTCGATTTTCTCCATAACAATTTTTGTTTTCCACTCTGCCCAATCAGGCCTGCAATAAGCCATGAGCATTTTGAACCATGGCTGCAAAGCAAGAGAGGGCCGCTTTTCGACGGCCCATAAGCCTAGTTCGTAGCACAAGGCATTAAACCAGGATTGCCTACTCATCCCTCCTGAAACACTGAAATAAATACTGTGCCGGCTTTAGTGAGAGGAAGAATCTTGTCGCGCAGGTCAATATTATGACAACGCACGCAACCATGAGTGGGGACCAGGGGCTGCTTGGGAACCCATGCGCCGGGCCAGCCATTAGCAGAGCCACCTCCGTGCGTCATAATTCCGGCTCTACTATTGCCGGTTTCTTGATTTTCTAGTTCGACCATATCGAAGCTGTACCAGCCGTAAGCCATGAGAGTACGGTCATAAGCAGGCTTGTCGCCCACCTTCTCGTAGTCTTTGTAAATGGCACCAATTTTATAAAGGCCAGGGGGAGTGTCTGAATTAGTAATCTTCCATTCAAAATCACTATATTGCCCACGAGCAAGACAAGGGATTTCCCATAACAGCTTTCCTTCAAACGAGAAAGCTTTCATGGTTTCTATTGCATCGTTCACGATTAAATGTGAATCGCCTTTCTTAAAACCAAAATCTTGTGGGCGTTTCTTTGGACCAATCATAGTAAAAGTAGTGCTCTCAGGAGCATATTCCTTCATGAGTTTAGATAGTTTTATAGGGTAATCGGGATCAGTGGCATACGACTGCTCCTTGAGCATTCGCGCTGCTGCATAACGATTAGGGGCATTATTAATGCCTTTAAATTGACGATAATCTTTGTACCATCGCGTGATTAGATATTCAATGCAAGCAGCAAGACTGGGAAAATCAATGAATCCTGCTTTAATGGTCACCCATTGACCGTCATACCATTCTTGCGTGGTTGTAGTAGTGCCACTTCCTTTTAAGCCTAAATAATTATGCTTTCCAGAAGTGTGCTTTCCAAAGCCACTTTCTAAGCAGCACTGTGCAGCTACCAGTTCTGGATATCGAGCGCCATATTTACGAGCAATTTGGAAGCATTCATCCCAGAATGCTCGATTTGACGGCCACATGGCCTCAGCCCTTCACGCGGAAAATAGTTTTCAGGCCTTCAATAAGAAGCTGAAGAACGTTGTTGCTTTTCCAGGGGGAATGATCCAGAATTTGGTCAGCGGCGGCAATAATGATACCACCAATAACAAACCATTCTGCGCCGCTCATGATGAACAATGCAAGGAAGATATAAATACGCTAGCGCTTAATTTCTAAACTGCGCACTCTTGTTTCAATGTCACTCATCTTGTCTGTGAGCACGCTTAGCTTTTCGGTGATGCTTTCAATTTGCACTGCCACTCTTGCTTGCTGAGTGCCCACTGCAATAAGCATGGCGCCTGTTGACAGCAACATGCCAGCCGTGATGGTGGCTACAAAATTTGCAAGGCCCTCCTTGAAACTGTCCATAGCCATCAATCAATACGCTTATTCTATAAAAATTCACGAGGCATTATTTAGCGTTAAACTATGGGCAAGACAATTTAATAGTGCCATGCTAAGAGCGAATGGTCCTGATGAGCTGCTTTACTCTCTCATTGAACTTCGCCCTGGTGATGCAAAACGCAGATTTCGCAAAAGCATCTTTGAAGACTATTTTTTAAGGGGACCATTTGGCCAATGCGCCTGTGCATATTGCGGAGAATGGAAAGAAAAGCTTACAATCGACCACATTATTCCAAAGAGCAAGGGAGGGCCTCATTTTAGTAAATTTAATCTTGTACCTTCTTGTCGAGCTTGCAACCTTTCCAAAGGCAATGAAAACCTTTTTGAATGGTGGCGTCCTCAGCAATTTTGGACTGAAAAGCAAGAAGAAATTTTAATGGCGTGGGTATATTGCAATAGTTTTGTTAGTGCTCACACCGACCAAAAAGAGCTTGAAGCATGGTGCGAGAAGAAAGGGATTGTCCTGCCGATGCATCAATCAATTGAACATGAAAAAGCCCCCTTATGGGGGCTTTGTTGTAGTGCTGCTTAGCTTTCGACGGGAGCAAACATCACTTGTTTTCCTGGAAGATCGTAACGGACACCTGGCATCGGACAAAATCCTCCTTCGCATTGCTGAGAGGCGTTTTCAAGAGCTTCAATTGCTTCTTGCTGTGGCTCATTTTCCATATTAAAGATGAGAAGGTCAAGATACCAGCTCGCTTTTTTCAAATCCTCCAAGCCATTCTTGTCTTCATAGCGCCAAACATATTTGATGATATTTCCCTTTAGGAAACCCTTAAAGCCGTCTTTGTCCATTGAGGCTTCGATAGCCTCAATACATTCAATGCCACCGTTTTTGGCATAGTGGCGAGGATTTTTAACAGGATCGTGCATGGTCAAAATGATGCTTGGTGAAGATCAAAAGCTTCAAAAGCTTCTTTAAACAATGGGCGGGCCAAGGAAGATAAGGCTTGAGCATAAGCCTGAATTTCCCATTGACTACTAGCTTCATCTCGCAATGAAATAAAATGCAATAAAGCTTGCAAGCTGCAGGTCCATGTGAAAGAAGTGTAAGTGGACATAGGCAGGATTCCTCGCGCTTGCTCCTTGCTCACTCCTAGCGTCAGGAGAGCCCTGTAAGCCTGTTTAGCCTGTTCTAATGCCTTGGCATATTCAATCATTGCCACTTGATTCATAGCAGGCTCCAGGGGGCCACTGGAGGCTTGTTTATTGTTTGAGCTTTGATAACGAAAACCTCGCGGCATATAAGACACTTCATCATCGGCTTCGCAATAGCGAAAGCTTTTTTCATTCCAGCCAAGTGTATCGTTAGCAAATGTTCCACCAATTACATGCTTCCACCATTGCCGACAAACATAAAGTGGAGCTTTCACTTGCCATTTTGTAATGACACCACGAAATGGACTGGTGTGCTTGTGTTGCACTAAATAATTAAGCAGCTTTTGGTCTTTTTCAGACCATTCACTACTCGTTTGATCAAAACTTTGACGGGCGTCACAAACAATATCCAAAGAGCTTCCCATCCAATCAATGAGACGCACAAAGCTAATGCCATCCATTAGCGGATCAATTTTGGTCATCATTCAGCTTTGTCAGTCGTGATAAGGAAACGAAAAGTGGCGACAATCAGCACCCAGTTCCAGAAAGTCAAAGAAAAACTAGGAATCAACAAGCCTGCACAAATGCTTACAAGCCATGCTTGCAAACACAGCGCGCCAAACCCTACGAGCAACACTGCAATAGTTTTGGACAAGTCCTTAAGCAAGTCGTCAGTTGCTTTGGTAAGCATGGTTGATCAGCGAGAGGGGTCGAAGTCGTTGCAAACTGATTGTAGGAGCAATGTTCGTAGCTGAATGCCACCGTACTCGTGCCTTCTTGGCACGTCCGCTCGCATCAAAACCTTCAATGGTGCCAACAATGGAAGAGGGCATCCACCCTGCTGCTGTACGTTGTACGTACACCACGTCTTGTCCTGGAAGCCATTCATGGTTGCGAGGAGTGCGAGGGAGCTTGTACGGACGGTAGCCCGTCCCGCATTTTACGGCATCCTTCCCATCATCCACCCGATAAACAAACCGTTTGCCAAATCGCTGCATGGCTAGGCTAAACGAAACAATGCAAGAGCAATGAACACCTTCTCTATTCCCATTGGCTTAAAATACAATGGTCAAGATTGTATTGGCGTTATGGGGCCTTTTGAACGCAGCATGGAACGGGACTTTGCTCTCGTTGCCAATAAAAAAGCCCTAAGCGAATGCGGCGATATTGAGAAGCTACGGGAAGTGGCTTGCACAATGATGGAAGGCTGGAGCAACATGCAGGAAGCCGTCACTGCCCTAGTAAAAGAGAATCTTGAACTGCGTCAAGCCATGCAAATGCAGCAGTGTGATCTTGAAGCCGCTGATGCGTTGCTAGGCGAAGCCGGAGAGGCTATTAAGACGCTTGCAGAAAAGCAGCAATCCGCTCAAGCCAAAAAAAATCTTTGGCCGTTTGGCTGGTAAGAAGAAACACTTTCCATCCACCCATCATTGCCAAATTGAATTTACGAGCATCACGCTCATAACCTGAGCCAGTTACGTGACGGCCACGATTAAATGTGCCACCTTGTATCTCAATAAGAGAATGTGAAGACAAATGAGCGAAGTCTGCCCTGTAACGTTTTGAACGCTTGCTTTTTGCATAGCGCTCTTGAAAATCAGATTCCCAGGTTGATACGTCGCTGAATTCCCTGGTCAATGGAAGGTCAGGGAAATGCGCTTGCCATAGTTCTAAGAACTGATCTTCAAGAGCGCTCACTAATTAGACAGCAGCAAACGCTACGTTAGCGCCTTGATTTTGATATTTTCCATCGCCATAGTCTTGAGCTGAGTCGGAATTAAGACGCAAGAACATAACTTGGACGATGCCCTCGTTTGCGTACACGCGCACGGGGAAAGCCAAAGGATTGACAATAGAGATAGTAAGGTGACCACTCCAGCCAGGCTCAATCGGGCACACGTTAAGAATGGTTCCTTGTCGAGCATATGTGCTCTTGCCGTCTGTGATCCCCATTATGTTAGGCGGCATTGTCAAGAGTTCCACACTCACGCCAAGAGCATAAGAAAACGGCGGAAGGACGAAGAACATGGAGCCATTCTGCTCAACAGGCGTTGCCTCATACATCAGCTCTTTGTTGAAGGCCTTCACATCCAACGCTTCAATGGGAGCATTGTTATTGATGACCATAAAGCCCTTTGGGGAAAGGCTCAAATCATATCCAGCATGGCTCAAGCCGTATGAGAGGGCTTTGGTGCCGTTGGGAAGCTCCCTGGTTTTCTCTGCGACGAAAGGAAAAATAAGATCATTTTCAGCAAGAATGCTGATTTCCTTGTCATTAAGAAGCATGGTTCTGGAAAAAGAAAAGGGCTCTTAAGAGCCCCGTTGTCAAGAAAAGAAAAGCTTTAAGAAACGATCAAAACGGATCGTCAGAGAAGCTTTGCTTTGCCTTGTTGCCGTTGTCCCACATCGAAGCGTAGGCCTTGGGAGAGTTGTCAAGCTTATTGACGGTCACTTGCCCTTTGAAATGAGGGGCAGTATCCTTGTCGCGCTTGTCATTGTCCCAAAGCGCAAAACGTAGGGAGTAGTTTCCTTGGGGGTTGGTGCCTGCCTTCTTCATCGCGTTCAAGATGTCAGGAGTGAGATCGAGAGTGCCAGAAAAAGTAGGAGCGTCGCCAGCGGGCATTGAGTGTTCCTCAACGGAGTGTAGTAGGCCCTGGAAGGGGCATAAGAAGCATAGCGCTATGAACAGAGGAGTCAAGCTCCACGGTCCATAGAAATTGTTAAGGGGCGCCCGCCTGGGTAGTGCTCAAAGAAGAACTGCTGCACTTTCTGCACCATGATGCCTGCTTGCATAGCAAGCTCAGCTTCGGAGAGGCTGATAATTTGCGCCTCCTGGCCATTGCCAGTGTCAGGATCATAAATAGCAATGGCGCAATGTGCCTCATTGATTTCAATGTCATACATCTGTTCAATAGCTTGCACGTAGGCGCCAAGCTGCATGCGATAGTCGGCTAACTGAGTGTCAGGCTTTTCCTTGTAGCTCGTCTTCCAATCAAGCAGCGCATAAGCACCGTTGTTCATTTTGGCGAGCATATCAAAAGTACCTGAATAGCCAATTTCTTGTGCTGGATCGTACCAAGCGATGGCGCTTTCAACAAGCAGTGGACTATCTACGCGTTCAAGAAAGCCCATGATGCTTTCAAAATAAGGCACGTAGTTTTTATGCGAGTCGAGGTGGGCTTGAATGTCTTCACCATTCCAGAGGTCTTCTAGAACACCGTGAAGCCAATTGCCTCGATCCACAGCATTACGAGTGCGACGATTAGCTTCTTCATCGCCCACCTTCCTGCGCCAGTTCATGAGAGCTGCAATCTTGCCAGGCGACGAACACGCGCTCGCAATAGTCGTCACAGAGGGCAAAACATACCCTACGGGGACATTGGGAAAATCGTCGCAGACGTAATAGCGTTTCTTGTTCAGTTGAAGCCGATTTGGTTCGTGACGGGAGAACGCTGGCATTTGAAGAGAGGCAAGGCATAGATCGTAACAAGCCACTATTTCTCGTTCATGTCCCAGAAATAGTCGCAGCCTTCCTCATCACATGGAGGCGCAGCGAAATAGCTCTGCCAGCGATCTGCAGGCGCCATGTAGCGCCAGCAGTTTTCTTTAACAGGGCATTCACCCCCCGAGCACATTGCAATGTCAGGCATGAGAATAGTTCGAGCAGTTTGATGAAGAAATTGCTTATCAGCCAAAGGATGATTAGCAATGGCTTCAAGAACAGCAGCAATGCGACGATCACTGCTAAGCGTGTCTTCAGGAAAGCTCCAGAACGCTTCATGACAAGCATCAATCAGAGAGCGATGATTCTGCACGCTTTTCTTCCATCATTTCATGCTCTTCAACCATGGTTTCCATGGAGGCTATTATGCAGCTTTCAAAGAAGCCACAAGCCAAAATAAACTGCTTGAAATGTTCAATGATTTCAGGCATGTAAATGTTATGGAAAGAATAAGAAACTTTGGTTTCTCCTTCTTCGTAAAGAAAAGTGAAGCGACTCATGGGAGAATCAGTGAAAGGATAGCCAGGATCGACAGAGCAAGGATCAAGCATGTGAAAGTAACAAGAAGAAACAAGCCAAGAGGATCATTCGCCAAAAAAGGCGGGAGGAAGCTCAATAACTGGTAGGGCATCATCATCAATGCAAACTGTTCCAGCAAAGGCCCGCGCTAAGCGGGCCGCTGCTAGATCTACTGCTTTTTTGCAACAAAAGCTTTCATACCATCAATAATGGCAGCAGTATCTTCAAGGCCGCGCACGGCATTGATTTCTTCAGTCATTTCAGCTTTGCTAATGGCAATTTGCTCTTGCTTTGCCCATAGCGTCATCATTGCTGCGACGACGTTTCCGAAGGCTTGCCAGGTTTTGACTTCCGTGGCGCGAGCAAGTCCAATGCTTTCAAGAGCAGCTTTGCCTGCAGCCATAGAAGCTTTCTCGTCGGCATAATTCAGAGGATTGGCTTTGCAAACTGCTGTGAGAGCTGCTTTTGCATCGAAGGACTCGGGGGCAGAGTCAGGGGCAGAGTCAGGGGCAGAGTCAGAAGTGCCACCAGTAGTTCCCGTCGCAGCCTTCTTGGCCGCACGAGCAGGCTTTGGGACATCTTGCTGCAGAGCAGGCTTCGGTGCTTCTTCCTTAGGGATGTCCTCTCCGGCATAGAGCCGAAGACCAAGGCCCGTAAACGTAGCGATGGCCTTGACGCTTGCACGTTGGATGTTGTCGCTAATGGCACGACCATCAAGCTGCTGAATGGAATTGTGCTTCCTGTCCATCACTGGAAATACCAGTGCTGGAGTGCGGCGAATGCCGTCCGTTAGATAGGGGCGAAGAATGAAGGCGCCAGGCTCGCCAAATACGGGCCAGCCAATGGTTTTCTCTTCAAAGGCCACAAAAAGCGTCGGGAAATGCTCCTTTAAGTAGCGGAAAGCAAAAGGCCACGACAAATAGGATAAGCCTTTATAGTCCTTTTCAATGTGAGAACCAATGCCAGGCGTGTCGTAAGCAGCTTTAAAAGCTTCAGCGCTGATTTCCAGCGGTGTAAAAATGCCGTTGTAACGGTCGAGCATTGCAGCTTTTGCAGAGTCTTCCATGCAGGAAAAGTCGGACGGAGAGTAAGTAAAGATGGCGTGGTTCATTCTTCAAGAAAAGCAAAGTGCCAGTCGAGAACATACCGTTCGCTTTCTTCATCAAAAGAGAGATACAGGCCAAGCACATCTACTCCGGTATCAGAAGCAAAGCAGTCGAACAAATGAACCACATCATGGTCCAGTTGCTTCATGCGAGCATAAAGCTCAGACGTGGTGAGATTGGGAAAATTCATCATGAAGAGAAGCAACTGCTTTATAGCCAAAGCCCGATGGTTGATATTCGCCATACATGATGACAAACATTTTCTCAGGAGATTCTGCCTTGTTAATAAGACTGTCGCCTGGCAACGGCCAGTCGTTTATCACCCTCACGTCAGTGGGTTCTTCAAGGAATTCGGGATCGTAATTTTCAGAAATTACGCCTTCTTCCCATAGGATCTTCACTTCATTGTCGGGGTGCTCAAGAAGAAATTCTTCGCAAGCAAGCTTGAGCTGAGAAACTTTCATGAACAAGAGCCGCAAAAAATAACACCAAAGAAGCTTCGGCAAGATTTTTCATCTTGCTCTTGATCTTCTTCATCCATAGAAAAACCTGGCAGAGAATTTTCTACTCCATTCAAGACGCGAAATTTGATGGGATTCACATCGTCTTCTTTCTTTACGTCAAAGGCATAGTTTTTGCTGTAGGAGCCAATCTCAATGTCGCCATAGTTATCAATTGCTTTTTGCAATTGCTTAATCAGCTTTGAAGCCTTCATAATCCTCAATGGTAATGTCAGAAGTGGAATAATCCTCAATCATGGAGAAAGCGCCATCAGAAAGAGTGGCACTACCTTCCCAGACGGGAGTAGAACGAACGAGGCGCTCCACTGTTTCGCTCAAGCTTTGCCTTGCATCATGGGCAATGTTTTTCAGATGGGTGTAGGCAGTGTCAGTCAAGGTGAAGTGGCGGCTTTTCTTGGGCTCGCCGTGATCAATGGTCATAGAACAGAGGGCCAAGAAGGTAACCGATGCTGAAACCGATGATGGCGGCCAGCAATAGCTCCATGGTTTTGCCTCGCGAGGGACATGGCCAATATAGCCGGCATGGCCAGCTCGTCAAGGTTTGAAGCTGAATCTTGTATAAAGAATTGTTAATGCCTTGCAGCAGCAGGATTCTGGTGCTAGAACACCCCCATCTCACCATCGCCCATGGCTTTTTCCATCCTCGAACACCTCGCCAAACTGGAGCCGAGCGACCATGCAGGCAAATACATCTGCCCTGCATGCGGTGGCAATGATCTGTCCGTAAACGAAGGGAACGGAGCATATAACTGTTTCAATGACGACAGTCCCAAGCATCGTGCAGAAATTCGTAATATTCTTGCGCCGTTAGAACGCTGGGAGCGTCCCATGCGTGAAGCAAAGCGCTATTTGTTTCCCTATCAAAACCGTAACCGCGAAGACGTGATAGTCGTCACGCGAGACGACACTTCTGGCAAAAAAAGCATTTCGCAAGACTATCCCACTGCTAATAACGCAAGTGGCAAGCGTTCTGAAATTGTCAAACAACTGCGAAAGAATATTCTTCCCTATCGTTATTACGATGCCATTGAAGCATCAGCAGCATCAGGCCTGCCCATCTTCATTGTTGAAGGCGAACTGACTGCCGATAGGCTTTGGGAAATTGGTTTGCCTTCTAGTACGTTTCTTGGTGGCAGCGGACAATATCGCGCAAATGGTGACTATTCGCAACTATTTCGCGGACAGAAAGTAGTTCTTTGTCCTGATCGTGACGAGCCTGGCGTGGCTCTCATGAAGGAAGTGGCTGCAGACAATCCCAATGCACAATGGTGCTACGCGGATCCCAGTAGCTTTGAATGGGACAATCTGCCTCAAAAAGGAGGCTACGACTTAGCCGACTGGCTTGATGATGGTGCAGATCAAGGTGCCATTCTTTCCTGCATCGTTTCAAAAGACAGGCACGAAGGAAAGGACGGGCTGCCTTCTTATGAGGAGATCATTGGCACGTTTGAGCGCATGGTTGGTCTCTACAACAACGACGCCCGCATTGCCTATGAAGCTCGCCAATGGATGGACGCTCATGGCGTCAAGCTAAATTCACAAGAAATCGACAAGCTGCTTTCTGAAGCGCGTGGTCGTGTGCATGGCAAAGAGGAAATGGAAATCCTCGATGCAAAAGCAATTGCACAGTCTGAAGATTCCAGAAAATGGACCATTGCTGGCATTCTTCCTGAAAGCAGTGTAATGCTGCTAGCAGCAGCTCCTGGTAGCGGCAAGAGCACTATTGTTTACAACTGGGCTCTGCACGTTGCCACAGGTAAGGATTGGAGTAACAGACGCTGCAAGAAAGGTAAAGTGCTGATCATTCAATGCGACGAACCAGTTGTTGATGCTGCAGAAAAGCTTCAAATTATTGGCTACGACGATGATGCGCTAGGCAATGGTCAAATTGATTTCATTGATCGCTGGCGCTTTAGCAACATTCCCCAACTCCTTTCCTACGTACAACGTCATCAGCCACAGCTCATCATGATAGATAGCCTCACTTCATGCTTGGCTGGCATGGACGTTGATCTCATTCGTTCTGATGCTGGCAATTGCATTTACGAACTACGTGACATTGCCAATCAATATGGTTGCTCCATTGTCATCCTTCACCACTTAAACAAAAGTGGCGGCATTCGTGATAGCTCCAGCTTTGAAGCCAACGTTAGTGAAGTGGTGAAACTCTATCGCACTGACAATAATCCCGATTCAACGCAGTTCATGTTTGAATGGACCAAGAGCAGGAGTGGTTTGGCTGGTAAGCATTTCATGCAGCGTGATCCTGCCACTTATGGCTGGTATTACAAGGGGCCTGCAGTGGGTGGCAATGAAAGTATGGACAATCTTGTCAATATGATTAATTCTCGAAAGCATGAACGTTTTGATAGGAAGGCCGCTGCTAACGCTTCTGGCTCATGGGACACCGTAAGCGTTGGACGATTACTAGAAGTGGCACGTCGTCAAGGCTTGATTGACACCAGCTTCATTATTGGTCCGAATGGCGAGCGCACCAGGATGTATCAAAGCTGGGCTTATGAAGCTCCAGATGTTGATTTTGAACCTGTTCCCGTTCAGGAAGAAGCTCCTAAAGAAGAGTCTGTTTCCATTGTTTCCAATGAAAGTCTTCCCGAAGGGGAAGACGATGATGAGTGGTTTTGACTGTCTCGCAATAGGAGGGAGGCTCTATTGCACAGCCTCCCTGCTGCCTACCGTAGCGAGCAGCTTTTTATAGTATAAACAGAAAGCGCTTGCTTAATCATGAAAATTATTTGGGACAATAGCGAAAGCAATGCTCCGCTAGAAATCGACGAGACGCAAGAAGCAAAGGAAGTGACAGCAGCATTCTTCAGAAAACTTCGTGAAGAGCTTGAGGCTGAAGATCTTGAAGAAGACTACGAAGACGAGGGAGAATAAAAAAGGGGCCATAAGGCCCCTTTCTTATTTGCGCTTATTTTGATCCTGTCCGTCTAGCCTCCGTTGAAATTCTTTAGCTTCTTGCTCTTTGCCATAGAGCCAAGCTCTAGTGCTTTGTCCTGTCTTAGGACCATTACGAGGGAGCTTGATGACTTTGAAACTATCGGGAACTGAGTTGGTCATGATTGCTTGCGAAGCCCGCAAATCCTACCACTAACCCGTTTTTCCATGGAACTAGACAGTTCGAGGATTGGCCCTCTTGTAAAAAATTTGGTGGGGGGCTGTACACTGGTTCCGGAAAGTCCCGCGAGTATCCAAGAGATCTCAGACGAGCATTCCAGGGGCTACAAGCCTATGCTGCCTGGCCAGCCAGAGCAAGCGGAGCCCCCAAGGGCGAAGCGCCTCAGTCGCAAGGCCAAGATTCCCTAAAAAGAACAGGCCAGACGAGACCTTAAACCTCCGCAATGCCGCTCCAGCCAGAGTGGAGCCCCCAAAGGGCGAAACGTTCAGACAAAAGGCAAAAGAAGCCTTCAATGAACAAAAATCTCCCTAGCATTGCAAAGGAATTTTCCTGAACAATGCTTAAAGCTCCACGAGCTGTAGACCATCTTCCACTTCTTGAACATAACGGCGTTGAAATTTTGCCTATCGTTCACTACGGCTTTTCTTCTCCTATCAAAGGACAACAACCAGCTTCACGCACTTTATATGGAGCACGTGATGGCAATGGAGAGCGCCATTGGCGCTCTAGCCTAAGCGAAATTGAAAAGCTCGTTGACAATGGCTTTGCCATTGAGCAGGAGCAAGATAATGGCTGAGACGCATTATCCTGTTAGTCCGAAAGCTTCAATGGCTAGGCATTATTTTCGCGCCACTGGACAAGATCTAGACAATGAAGGATTAGACGCTGCTTATTGCGAACTATTGAGCATTGTCCATGCTGAGATGGAAGATTTTGTCAGGAAGTATGCGCCAAAGCGCCTGGTAGAACTAGATGCTTTGATGGATCAAGCTTTTTGGCAGTATCATTAAACGAAGGAACGGGGCGCTTTGTGCGCCCCTTTTGCCATGACTATTTTTCCTGCATCGCCTGAAGAAGAGCTTTCCCGTGAGGAATGGCAAGAATTATTCAGCTTAAAACAAGCCATTGATGGCTACCCAGCGAGTATTGCCACTGATCAAATGGAACGCTTCACTGCATTGTTTGTTCGTTCTCTCCATGGAAAAGGAGATACAATTCACTGAAGAATAGTTTTACAAAATGGCGCGGCCTGAAATTGATTTCCCAACGTCTGAAGAAGAGCTTGAATATGCTGCTAAGGCATTGAAGAAAGCGGGCATTTCAGAAACGCAATTTGAAGCCGTGCGTGAAACAAAAGTGAATGGTGGTAATGGTGCTGCTGCCTATTCCAAGGAAATGCTTGGCCTTAGGCGATGGATGGTGCAAGAGCTTCTTGCTGCAAAAATGAGCAATCGTCAGATTGCGAATGTTCTAAAACTAAGCAAAGAAACAGTGAATGGTGATCGCCATTTCAACCGCGATCTTTACACGCAAGAAATCTTGAAGAATCAAGATACGCACAGGGCGCGTCTCTTGAAAGAACAAATGGAACTGAAAGACTTGGCTCTTCGTAGCTTTGAAAACAGTAAGCGCAAGAAAGTAGTGACCATTATGGACGGTGGCGACGATGGTGGGAAGGAGATGGTGAAGATTGAAGAAAGCGCTGGCGACGCGTCGTTCCTCAACGTGGCCAAGAACTCCCTGGTGGAACAAGCAAAGCTGCTTGGTCTCAATGAAATCAAGCAAGTGGAAAACCAAGACACCTCCTACAGGAAATTCCTGAAGGACTTGTCTTCCACCATTGAAAAGGAGAAGGAAGCTAAAGCAACAGAAGAGCGCAGGAGCAATTCTCTTCCTGCGTCTGTTGAGACTATCAGCTTCGATGCAGAGCCGGAAAACGAGCCACTTCCTGACGCCATGCCTTTACAAACAATTAATGAAGATGATTATTGACAATGGCTCCGCAAGGGGTCATTATTAATGAAATGCTTCCTTTGCATTGGACAATTTTTCTACAGTCAACGACTTTCTACGCCAAGCAGTGGCAGCTAAAGATGGCAAGCGTGAAGCCATTGCATCTTCAATATCTCCTGGTCTCCAAGACCATGGCACTGTAGGCGTTCCGCCAAGCTTGGCTAAAACTATAGAAGCCATGCTGCAGAAGCATGGCGACGAAACCTACCGGCAAGTGGCACTGTTCTGCCTAGGTAAGTGGTTTGAGCTACATATTGGTATGTTTGAAGAGCTGATTAGCGAGGAGCCCAGTATGGCCTGTAGTTGCCTGATGGACGCCACTCGCATTGCTGATGCTCTCCATCTCCTTTCAGAAATCAATAGCATTGGAGGCGATGGCGGATGGCGCACCATGCTTGAAGAAACACTCAGTCAGCACATTCTTGAAGAGCTTGAGGAGGAAAAATGGTGATGGCCTCTATTTGCCGCACCTATCTTATTACCACTTCAGAAGGAAAGAAAATTGCCCTTGGGGCAATTTCTGCTAAACAAGCAGAACACTTTCTTCTTGTAATGCGTCCTGATTTAAAAGTGGCATTAATTGAAGAAATTTCTCCTCTTCCAGAAGATCCCAAACTATGATTTTCTCTTTCCATTGCACTGACGCCACTGGACACATTCGTCTAGGAGATTTCTGTTTTCAATGGAGAAATAGTTTTCTTCTTGGCACAATGTACGATGGTTTTGGTGAAAGCCAATTAGCCATCGGAAATCGCTCTTTCCATTTTGGACAATTTCGTTTCGTTTGATCATGGAAATCCAGCTCTCCTTGGTTGAAGAGCATCCCCTTCCTCGCATGATTCACATTTGCATTCCGCCTCAATTGCAAGAGGAAGCACAAGCTTTGGCTATGGAGAATCCTCCTATTCACCCTGCATGGCGAAAGGCTCAACAACGTGGTAGGCATTTTGTTATTGCCACCAATGAGCTTGATGACATTACGGAACTGGCTGACTTTGCTCGCACCAACATTGAAGAGCCTGAAGGGCCAATGAGCAAGCCAAAGCGCCAGGCCTATCAAATTCTGCTAGACAGGGCTTTTAGGCACGCTGAGCTGATGCCAGTGGGCTCTTGTCATGCCATTGCCATTAAATGGCGAGACAAGCCACTGCCTATCACTAAAAACCTAAGCATTGCCACACAGGCTTTGCGCAAGCCACGAGCTTTGTAACGATTTATGAACGGCCCCCTTGATGGGGGCCTTTTTGCTGGCACAATACGCCCATGCAGCGGCGAACGCTGCTAGTCCTCTGTTTCACCATTGTGACCACTACGTTCAACCACACTCTTCCCAATCAGCCCATCTGTGCTTTCAAGGATGGAGAATTGGCAATGTTCTTTGGCCAGCCAATGGTAACGCGCAGCTTCTCTATGGCAGACCTACAGGAATTTATTTGCACCATTGAAAAGGCTATTGATGAAGAGCCTAACCTTGTGCAACAGCTCGCATTGAATCGTATCCGCTGTGCTTTTATCGTAAGCCTGGAAATGCTTAAGGAAAATCATGAAGAACTGCAGAAAGAAGCTCCCACTGGCTCTGATTTTGAAGAGTATTTGATGAACTACAACAGTGCAATTAAAGGAGGCAAACTGTGACTTCCACTCCCAAAGATAGGCTTTCAGACGCTATTTTTGAATACTTTGAGAATGACAATGGCGACCAGCTCATTAAAGATCTCGCGGAATTGTTGGCGCAAGATCGGGATCATCATCTTAGGAAATTTCGCGCTATCTCTCATGCCTACGAACAACTCTTTGGCCAAAGCTTCTGATCCATTGTTGGATTGGGACCACGATAAGCGAAGCGTGATGCAACTTGCTACTGCCAAGCTTGAACGCAGGCTTCAGTATTGGCGAGAAAAGGAGCAAGAGGAAATCCTCAAGCGTTATCGTCTCATCACTTCCATTTAGCCACCTTGCCCAGTTCTACACACTACGAGGTTCAGCAATGACTC
>Ga0208784_1000020_pt1 | contig 73419 bp, 90 predicted proteins | sample DEB19_08_DNA_FD_184531 | JGI IMG/M metagenome (GOLD analysis project Ga0208784, IMG submission 184531) | Aqueous microbial communities from the Delaware River and Bay under freshwater to marine salinity gradient to study organic matter... | ecosystem: Environmental > Aquatic > Marine > Coastal ... | reverse complement strand
TTTTTTGAACCCTAGAACCCACTGGGTTCATTGCATCCCAAAAAGAACCGTGTTAGCATCAACAGCACTATGGAACAAGGCAACCCTAAATCCGTAGGCACGGCTGTCGCCAGTGAACAATCAATCGAATTGCCCAACTGGCTGTCCGTGCCTGACCCCAAACCGCCGAAGCTGCCCGCAGCCTCGAAGGAACTGCTACACACCCAGTATCAGCAGATGTTTGAGCGCGTCATCGAACAGGTCTATCGTGGGCGCTCACTCCAGTCCTTACTCGAAGATGACTATCGTGTGATCAGCTACGAGGATTTCCTGCGCTGGGTCAAGCGTGACCCGATGCGCCATGAGCGATTCAAGGAAGCGCAAGAAAGCAGAACAGAGTTTATTGCCGGTGAGATTCTCGAGATTGCTGATGCGGACGACACGCTCGAGGATGTGCAGCGCTCGAAGTTGAAGATCGACACTCGCAAGTGGCTCATGGGCGCTTGGAACAAGAAGCGTTATGGTGAAGTCAAGCAGGTCGAGGTGGCCGGATCGATCTCGATTACTGAGGCGCTCCAGCAGGCTCAGATGCGGATCGTCGAGGCTGAAGTGATTGACGTTGAACCCAAACAACTGGAGAATGAATCGTGAACCACGTTTACCCGATCAACGATTTGCGCGACCATATCATTGAGGGGCGCGACTGCTGGTGTTGCCCCGAGTATGACGAGGAGCACGATGTGTTGATTCACAACTCGCTCGACGGGCGTGAGAAGTACGAAACCGGTCAACTCAAGGAGCAGTGATGCAGCGACTCAGGTACAGCCCAGAGGAGGAGCAACTGCTAATGACGCAGTTGTGGAGTCCGCAGATTGCAGACAACCCAGAGACGTTCGTGCTGTTTGCGTTTCCGTGGGGTCAGCCGAACACGCCGCTTGAGCGGTTCAAGGGGCCAAGGAGATGGCAGCGCGAGGTGCTTCGTGAGATTGCCGAGTTCATCAAAGAGAATCGGGGACGCATAAGCGCGGATGAGATGATCGACGCGCTGCGTGAAGCGGTATCGTCAGGTCGCGGGGTGGGGAAGTCAGCCCTCGTGTCGTGGCTGATCCTGTGGATGCTGACAACCAGGATTGGCTCGTCTGTCGTCGTATCAGCTAACAGCGAGACACAGTTGCGAACGGTCACCTGGGGTGAGTTGACCAAGTGGGCCACGATGAGCATCAACGCGCATTGGTGGGAGCCGTCGGCTACGAAACTCGCACCTGCTGCCTGGTTGACCGACCTGGTGGAGCGTGACTTGAAGAAGGGCACACGCTACTGGGGCGCTGAGGGCAAGCTGTGGAGCGAGGAGAACCCAGACGCATACGCCGGTGTTCACAACATGGACGGCATGATGGTGATCTTCGACGAGGCCAGCGGTATTCCCGACTCGATCTGGTCCGTGGCTGCGGGCTTCTTCACCGAGAACATTTTGGATCGCTACTGGCTGGCGTTCTCAAACGGTCGTCGCAACACCGGGTACTTTTACGAGGCGGTGGACGGCAACAAGCGGGACTTTTGGAGGAGCCGAAAGATCGATGCGCGGACCGTCGAGGGCACCGACAAGTCGATCTACGAGCAGATCATCGCCGAGTACGGTGAAGACAGCGACGAAGCCCGCGTCGAGGTGTATGGGGATTTCCCTAAGAGCGGCGATGACCAGTTCATCATGCCGTCAGTGGTCGAGGATGCCATGAAGCGGCCCAAGTACAAGGACATGAGCGCACCCGTGGTGCTCGGTGTCGACCCAGCCCGCGGAGGCATGGACTCCACAGTCATGGTGGTGCGCCAGGGGCGTGACATCGTGGCGATACGGCGCTTCAAGGGCGACGACACCATGACGACTGTGGGCAACGTCATCGACATGATCGAGGAGTTCAAGCCCACGCTCACCGTCATCGACGAGGGTGGCCTGGGGTACGGGATACTTGACAGATTGAATGAGCAGCGGTACAAAGTACGCGGGGTCAACTTTGGCTGGAAAGCGAAGAACCCTGTCATGTGGGGTAACAAACGGGCTGAGATGTGGGGCGCGATGCGGGAATGGCTGAAAACAGCGGCACTTCCCCAGGACAGACAGTTAAAAACTGACCTGACCGGCCCCATGAAGAAGCCCAACTCCGCTGGCACCATATTCTTGGAGGGTAAGAAGGAAATGAAAGCACGAGGACTATCGTCGCCCGACGCCGCAGATGCGCTGGCCGTGACCTTTGCGTTTCCTGTCGCCCATCGAGAGTACAATTCGCGCACAGATATCCGCAGACCCGCTGGGGTGCAGGGCATCACAACCTCTTGGATGGGAGCGTAAATGGCAAAGAAAAGCGTGTCTCTCAGCGTTGGACGGGGCGAGAAGCTACCCGTGTCCAAGGGAGCAGGCTTGACTGCCAAAGGACGCGAGAAGTACAACCGCGAAACCGGTAGTAAGTTAAAGGCTCCTGCCCCAAACCCCAAAACCAAAGCCGATGCAGGCCGTAAAGCCTCGTTTTGCGCCCGAATGGAGGGCGTTGTCAAGAACGCCAAGGGCGACGCGGAACGCGCCAAAGCATCATTAAAACGCTGGAAGTGCTGATCATGGCGACAAAACCCGGACTTTACGCTAACATCCACGCTAAACGTGAGCGCATCGCTGCTGGCTCGAAAGAGAAAATGCGTAAGCCAGGAACCAAGGGTGCACCCACCGACAAAGCATTCCGCGAGTCAGCGAAGACCGCAAAGAAAGGGAAATGACAATGCCACTCGTCAAATCCACCGGCAAAGAAGCGTTCCGCAAGAACGTGAAAGCTGAAGTCAAGGCTGGTAAACCGGTCAAGCAAGCCGTCGCCATCGCATACAGTGTCAAACGTGCGGCAGCGCACAAATCCGCATCGAAAGGCAAAAAATGAGCAAACACCTCGAACCCATCAGCAAGCTGAACGCCCGCGAACCCAAGATTTCTGGTGGTGGCATGCCCGACCGCAACAAAGAAACCTACTCCAAGATGCCCGGTATGGGCTGTCACGGTAGCATCCCCAGCGGCACCAACGTCAAGGCGACGGTTGCCAAGGTTCTGAACAAGATCAAATAAACCATGCCGCAAGACTACACAGGAGTCGTCGCTGCCGGTGCGGTCAGTGAAGGCGGCTCGGCCAAGGACAAAAGCGACGCGCAAGTCCTCTCGACCGCCCGCAGCCGCCTGGATATGGCGATTTCTGCGTTGTCGGAGTCGCGTGAAGATGAACTCGATGACCTGCGCTTCTATGCAGGCTCACCGGACAACCACTGGCAGTGGCCCGCGGACGTGCTGGCAACCCGTGGTGCAGTGCAAGGGCAGACCATCAACGCTCGCCCCTGCCTGACAATTAACAAGCTGCCCCAGCACGTTCACCAAGTCACCAACGAGCAGCGACAAAATCGCCCGCAGCCCAAAGTCATCCCCGTCGATGACAAGGCCGACGTTGAAGTGGCCGAGATTTTCAACGGCGTCATCCGTCACATCGAGTACATCTCCGATGCCGACGTGGCCTATGACACCGCATGCGAGAACCAGGTGGCCTACGGTGAAGGCTACGTGCGTATCCTGACCGAATACTGCGACGCAGCTACGTTCAACCAGGACATCAAGATCGGACGCATCCGAAACAGCTTCAGCGTCTACATGGACCCGTTGATTCAAGACCCCTGCGGCGCTGATGCCCGCTGGTGTTTTATCACCGAAGACCTGCCGCGTGACGAGTACGAGCGCCAGTTCCCCAACGCCTCACCTTTGACCACTTTGCAGACTCTGGGCGTGGGCGACCAGTCCATCAGCCAGTGGCTCAACGAGAACACAGTCCGCATCGCCGAGTATTTCTACATCGAGCACACCCGCGAAACGCTGAATCTGTACCCTGGCAACATCACTGCGTTTGATGGCACTCCTGAAGACAGGATGCTCAAAAAGCAGTTCATCAAGCCCCTGAAGTCGCGCCAGTCTGATCGCAAACGCATCAAATGGCTCAAGATCAACGGCTACGAGGTGCTCGAGCGGGCCGACTGGGCTGGTTCCCACATCCCCGTGATCCGCTGCGTAGGCAACGAGTTCGAGGTTGAGGGTCGCCTGTACGTCAGCGGCCTCGTGCGTAACGCCAAAGACGCGCAGCGCATGTACAACTACTGGACTTCGCAGGAAGCCGAGATGCTGGCGCTGGCCCCCAAAGCGCCGTTCATCGGCTACGGCGGTCAGTTTGAAGGGTATGAGATGCAGTGGAAAACTGCCAATACCCAAAACTGGCCCTACCTTGAGGTCAACCCCGATGTCACAGACGGCCAGGGAGCCGTTTTGCCGCTTCCGCAACGTGCGGCCCCACCTTTGCCCCAAACCGGTCTTATTCAGGCCAAAATGGGCGCTTCTGACGACATCAAGAGCACGACAGGTCAGTACAACGCATCGCTGGGTCAAACATCCAACGAACGCTCTGGCAAGGCCATCCTGGCGCGTCAACGTGAGTCCGACACCGGCACCTATCACTACGTTGACAACTACGCCCGCATGATCCGCTACGTTGGCCGTCAACTCGTGGACCTGATCCCCAAGATTTACGACACCGAGCGCATCGCCCGCATCATCCAAGAAGACGGCGAGTCGGGCATGGTCAAGATCAACCCGATGCAGCAAGAGCCGGTCAAGAAGATCGTCAACGAGCAAGGCATCGTGATCGAGAAAATCTACAACCCTGGTGTTGGCAAGTACGACGTGCGCGTGATCACTGGTCCAGGCTTCCAGACCAAGCGTCAAGAGTCGCTCGAGTCGATGGCTCAATTGCTGCAAGGTAACCCCGATCTGTGGAAAGTGGCTGGCGACTTGTTCATCAAGAACATGGACTGGCCGGGTTCGCAGGAGATGGCGAAACGCTTTGCCAAGGTCATCGATCCGGCCATCATTGGCGACGACGAGGACAATCCGGCACTGGCTGCTGCCAAACAGCAGATCGATGCCATGAACCAAGAGATGCAACAGATGGCTGGCATGCTGCAAAACGTGCAGCAGTCCATCGAAGCCCGCGATATTGCGATCAAAGAGTTCAAGGCCGACATCGAAGCCTACAATGCCGAAACCAAGCGTATCGCCGCGGTCCAGGCTGGCATGTCCGAGCAGCAGATTCAAGACATCGCAATGGGCGTTGTGGCCGCAGCCATGCACAGCAATGATCTGGTCATGGGGTATGAGGGTCAAGAGATGCCCGAGATGCCTGTGGGTGCTGAAATGCCCCCAGGTGCTGAGATGGCTCCGCCCCAGATGCCAATGCAACCTGAAGGACTACCGCAATGAGCACCGCAGCCGATTTTGTAGGCACTTTGTTTTTGGCCCGCGACGTGGCCCATTCAGTGCATCTGAACACCCGCAGCTTTTCCAAGCACATGGCGCTCAACACCTTCTACGACAGCATCATTGACCACGCTGATGCGTTTGCCGAGGCTTACCAGGGCCGTCATGGCCTGATCGGGCCAATCAGCCTGATGACAGCCAAGAAAACGACGAATATCATTGAGTTTTTGGAGTCATCGTTGGCCGATGTTGAGGAAATGCGGTACAAAGTGGCTAAAAAAGAAGACACGTCACTGCAACAGTTGATCGACAATATTGTCGAGCTGTACTTGACGACCCTTTACAAGTTAAAATTCCTCGCATAAGGAGCCAACATGGCACTCTACAAACAAGGTAACGCAGACTCGCAGATCAAAATCGGCGGCGGCAAGCTGTACGGCGTGTTCATCTCTAGCACCTCGAGCGGCACGTTTGCGTTGTACGACACGGCCAACAGCAGCACCAGCGACCCCAAGATCGTCAACACCGTGACGGTCAGTGCAGGCACCCAATACGTTAGCTTTCCCGCAGGTCTGTGGTTCAGCAACGGCCTGTACATTGACATCGCCAACACCATCGAATACACCGTCGCCTACGAATAAGGACAAGCCATGGCTGTCAACCTTTCCCCAGTGGGCGGCGTTGCAGCCCAGTTCTTTACAAACACCGGCGCCGTCCTGACTGGCGGCAAGCTGTACACCTATTCGGCAGGCACGACCACGCCTGCCGTGACGTATACGACTTCTGCGGCAAACGTTGCATGGACCAACCCGATTGTATTAAATGCGGCTGGTCGCGTGTCTGGTAGCGGCGAAATTTGGTTAAGCAGCACTACGCGGTACAAATTTGTGTTGACGGATAGCAATGACGTTTTAATTGCTACGTATGACAACGTATCGGGCGCGGGGGCTATATTTATCATTTCCTATGTTGGAACGGGCGCTCAGACAACATTTACGATTTCTAAAAACATCCAGAATGTTTTTATAAACGGCGCGTACCAAAACCAAAGCACATACTCGGTTAGCGGGACAAATTTGGTTTTTTCGGAAGCGCCCCCGTACGGCTCTAAAATTGAAATTCAGGCTAGTTAAGAATGGCAAATACTAAGATTTCCGGTCTTACGTCAGCGACAACGCCGCTTGACGGAACGGAAGTTTTACCCATTGTGCAAAGCAGCACAACCAAAAAAGTTGCTAACAATGATTTGCGGCCTAAGCAAATTCAATCCAACGCAACCAGTGGGATTTTGCAAGTGGCCGGCCCAACTGCGGGTACAACTCGCGTTATGACAACGCCAGATGCTAATTTTACGGCCGCAAGAACAGACGCCGCGCAATCATTTACTGGCGATCAAACTTTAGGTACTGGGAACCTAATCCAAGGCACAGCCGCCAAAGGCTTCAACTTCACCGCCAACACCCCCGCAGCGGGTAAGACCAGCCAGTTGCTGAACTGGTATGAAGAAGGCACTTGGACGCCGACGATTTCTGGCGATACCACTTCTGGTACGCAAACGTATACATGGCAGTATGGCGCTTACACAAGAATTGGCCGACAAGTTACCTGTACTGCTTCCGTAAGAATCGCTACAACTTCTGGCATGGCAGGCAGTTTAGTAATTGGTGGCTTGCCGTTCACGTCAAGAAGCGGCGACAGAATCGCAGGGTCTGTTCATTTAGCGATTTGGGGTAACTTGACTGCGGGTCAAGTTTATATAGCTGGCTACGTTAGCCCGTCGTCAACAACAGCGACATTGACTGGGTCAACAGGTGCGACGGGCAACTTAACTGGCCTCGCCGTCTCTACTTTTGCCGCAGGATCATACATTGATGCCGTAATCACTTACATGACCTAGTAAGGAAAAAACATGTCTTTAACTAAAGTTTCTTTTTCAATGATTGAGGGTGCGGTTCTAAACGTGCTCGATTACGGCGCGGATAGAACGGGCGTAGCCGACTCATCAAGCGCTATTCAAGATGCAATTGACGCGCTTGACCAAACCGGTTTTGGCGGCATTGTTTTTCTTCCGTGGGGCGACTACAAATGCAATACTGGCTTGTCGCTTCCAAATCTTGTCAGACTTGTTGGCGAAGGTATGGATAGCAGTAATTTGCGTTACGAAGGCAACGGCAGCGCAATTACCCTCCCCGGTAGTGTTGGCGATAACGTCGTAAAAGCTGGGCTAAAAAACTTAAGTGTTTACGGCAACAATTCTTCTCAATATGGCATAAACGCTCAATACAGCGTTGATTGCGTTTTTGAGAATGTGCGCATCTACAACCATAACATTGGGTTGTTGTTGAATTGGTCATACAACAACATGTTGTATTTCGTCAAATCAGATAACTGCCGACAAGACGGTTTTTATTTTAGCGACGAAGCAAATGCAAACACAATGGTAGGCTGCATGGGTGTAGAAAACGCCCGCGCTGGGCTGTTTATGCACGGCGGCCGCGCAAACGAAGCTGTAAACTGTACTTGGGAAGCAAACGATCAATATGGCATTTATTTGTTAGGTGATACTGACGCTATTTATCGCCCAAAATCTTTGTTGGTTTCCAACTGTTACATTGAAGGAAACGGAACTGTTGAGGTATTTTGCGACAAAACAGGCACCGATGCCCCGCTTGGAATTTCAATTAAGGACACTTATTTTTGCGCGTTGACGGGCAAGGCAACTCAAGCAATACGCGTTGAAAATTGCGAAGGTTTTGAAATTGATGGATGCACTTTTGATGACCAAGGTGTGCCATACGCGTATTCTTTGTACGTTCCGGCGGGTGGCCTTGTCACTAATTTAACTTGGGGATTTAACACTGATCGCTCCACAGGAAAAGTGTACTCTGATCTGCCAATTAGAAACTTAATTAAATCAACAGCTCAAGCAACGGCTCAATTTTCGGGCAAAAGTTCTGTGACGATAAATTCGTCATACAGCATTGTTTCGATAGTTAGAAATAGCGCTGGAAACTATACGGTCACTTTGCAAAATGCAATGCCAACAATGTATTTTTCTGTATCTGCAAACGCTGAAGATAATTCTTCGGGGACGCCTAGCTTAACGTGCGGAATTGTTCCGGTAAGTACAAGTCAATTTTTACTGTCAGTTACGAATGCGGCTGGTACGCCAACTGATGGTAGAAATGTCAGCGTTATTGTTTTTTAACTTTGACCATCTCTTGACACAGCGCCTTCTTAGCGCATAATCTGAGAACTGTACTGGCCCAGTTGACCAGGGATTCTAAAGAATCAACAAAAAATGACTGAAGAAGTCCAACAAGCCTTAGCGGAAGTAGACTCCGCGCCAGCAACCGAGGTGACGGCCACCCCGGATATTGCACAAAATGCGCCGGAAGTAGCTGAGAATCAGCCCGAGCAACAGCCTGCGTCGAAGACATTCACCCAGGAAGAACTCGATGCTGCTATCGGCAAGCGCCTCGCAAGAGAACAGCGCAAATGGGAACGGGAGCAGCAAGCACGGTTGGCGGAAACGCAAGCCGCGCAGTCGATGCCCAGAGGCGACCTGGATCGCAGTGCTTTTGAGTCTGACGAAGCCTATGCTGACGCATTGGCCGAGCGCAAGGCCCATCAGCTTCTTGAGATTCGTGAGCGCCAAAAGCAACAGGCTGCGACGCAAGCCGCTTATCAAGAACGTGAAGAAGCCGCACGGGACAAGTATGATGACTTCGAGCAAGTCGCTTACAACCCCAGCGTCAGAATTACGGACTCGATGGCCGAAGCGATTCAGGCTTCTGAAATTGGACCCGATCTAGCCTACTGGTTGGGATCGAATCCAAAAGAAGCAGATCGTATTTCTCATTTGTCCCCTATTTTGCAGGCACGAGAGATCGGGAAAATTGAGGCCAAACTTGGCAGCAACCCCGTTGTCAAACCTACAACGTCTGCGCCAGCACCTATCACACCTGTAACGGCACGAACCAGCGGTAACCCGTCCTACGACACAACTGACCCTCGCTCTGTGAAGGCCATGAGTACGTCGGAATGGATTGAAGCTGAACGCGCCCGCCAGATGCGTAAGATGCAGGCACAAATGAATCGCTAAAACTTTGAAAGGACTCGCATCATGGCGAATAGTATTTTAACCATTGACATGATCACCCGGAAGGCTCTCGAAATCCTCGAGAACAACCTGGTGCTCACCCGCAACGTGAACCGTCAGTACGACGACAGCTTCGCTGTTGAAGGCGCTAAGATTGGTTCAACCCTGCGTATCCGCCTGCCGGACCGCGCTCTGGTGACCGACGGTGCCGCCCTGCAAGTTCAGGACGACAACGAACAGTACACGACCCTGACCGTTTCTTCGCAGAAACACATCGGCGTGAACTTCACCTCTGCCGAATTGACCATGCAGTTGGACGACTTCGCAGAGCGTGTGTTGAAGCCTCGTATCAGCCAGTTGGCCTCGTCCATCGACGCCGATGTGGCAAACAGCTTCAAGAGCATCTATCAGTCCGTGGGCACCCCCGGCACGACCCCCAGCACCTCTTTGGTTCTGTTGCAAGCGCAGCAGAAGCTGAACGAAGCCGCTGCTGTCATGTCGCCCCGTTATGCCACCGTCAACCCCGCCGCTAACGCTGGTTTGGTCGAAGGCATGAAAGGTCTGTTCAACCCCACCGACACCATCAGCAAGCAGTTCAAGAACGGCATGATGGGCATGGGCGTGTTGGGCTTCGACGAGATCAATATGTCTCAGTCGATCAAGCAGCACACCAACGGCGACTGGGGTACTGGCATCACCGTGACCAGCACTGTGTCTACCCAAGGCTCCACCACCCTGGGCATCAGCTTCACCGGCTCCAGCAAGACTTGGAACGTGGGCGACGTGTTCACCGTGGCCGGTGTGTACGCAGTGAACCCGCAGACCCGCGAGTCCACTGGTTCGCTCCAGCAGTTCGTGGTGACCGCTGCCGCTTCCGGCTCGTCCACCGCCACGCTGACTGTCAGCCCCGCGATGTACACCGCTGATCAGGCTCTGGCTACCATCAACGCATTCCCGGTTGCTACCGCTGCCGTGACAATGCTTGGTTCTGCCAGCGGCAACTACGCTCAGAACTTGGTGTATCACAAGGATGCGATCACGTTTGCTACGGCTGACCTGTTGCTGCCCCAGGGCGTTGACATGGCTGCTCGTGCTGTCCACAACGGCATCTCCATGCGTGTGGTCCGCCAGTACGATATCAATAACGACCGCATGCCGTGTCGTATTGACGTGCTGTACGGTTACAGCGTGATCCGTCCCCAGATGGGCGTTCGTCTGTGGGGCTAAACGGCCAAGGGGCTTCGGCCCCTTTCGTCAATTTAATTTTGAAAGGAATTTATCATGGCTCTCCCTAATGGCGCAGGCGGTTACCAAATTGGTGACGGCAATCTGACAGAAGCACAACTGACCGTACAAACCGTTCCCGCAACTTTGACAGCAGACACCACCCTGACTGCTGCTCAAGTCGCAGTTGGTTTGGTTGTTTGCCAAAAAGCATCGGATGCTACATTGACCGTTACGCTGCCCACCGCAGCGTTGCTCGATGCAGCCATCCCCAGCGCAAAAGTCGGCTCGGCTTTTGAACTGACGATTTGCAACAACAACAACAGCGGCGCTTCGTCCACCGTGCCCGTCACGACTGGCACTGGCATCACGATTTACGGTTCGGTGACCGTGCCCCGTTTCGGCGCATACACCTACCGTTTCGTGAAGACTGGTGATGCTGCTTACTCGGCATTCTTGAAGTAAACAATGGGGGCTTCGGCCCCCGTTCTTAAGGAATCATCATGCCCAATACCAAAGCAGTAGGTGTTGCATATTCTGACCCCGAGTTCGAGAGCGTCACCGTTAGCGGTGCTGCTGTCGTCAACGGCGGTCTGATTGCAAACACCATCGCCACTACCGGCAACGTAGCCGCCGCCAACTTGACAGCAGGTCTGTATTTTCTGACCTCTGCCATCACGGCAAACTCGACCACGACCTCCGCTCCGGTTGGTTCGTTGGCGACCACCACCAACGCCACTGGCCTTGGCAAGCTGTTCATTTCGGACGGCACCAAGTGGCAGTATCCTGTCGTTGCCTAAACAAACGGGGCTTCGGCCCCGTTCTTAAACAATGCCTTCAATTTATCTCCAGCACCCGGTTCACGGCAACAAAATTGCCACAATGGACATGGAGGCCGATTTTGATGAACAAAACGGCTGGACGCGCTACAATCCTGACACGCCTTCGACTGTCGAAGAAGTGGCCTCGGAAGCTGATGTGGCTCCGATTGCGCGGCGCGGTCGCCGCAAGAAAACCGAGGAATCGGTAGAAACCCCAATGCCGGATTTTTTGGCACCGCAGTCAGACGAAGGAGAGTGACATGGCTACCTACACCGCAGGCGAACAGATCAATCGGGCGTTGCGGCTGCTAGGTGTGCTGGCCGAAGGTGAAACGCCTTCCGCAGCCGTGTCTCAGGACTGCTTGATGGCGCTCAATCAAATGATTGAGTCATGGAACACCGAGCGCCTGTCCGTCTTCTCAACCATCGACCAAATCTGCAACTGGCCGGTCGATCAGATCAACGCAACCCTTGGCCCCACCGGATCGCTGGTGCGTTTGAACGGCACTGCCGAGCGCCCCATCCTGGTTGATGACGCCACCTATTTCCGTGATCCGCAGACCAATGTGTCCTACGGCATCAAGCTGATCAATCAGCAGCAGTACGACGGCATCGCGGTCAAAACCGTGACATCCACGTATCCCCAGGTCATGTTCGTCAACATGACCTATCCGAACATTGACATCTTCATCTACCCGCGGCCCACGCGACTGTTGGAGTTTCATTTCATCAGTGTGCAGCCGCTGGATCAGCCTGCAAACCTGTCCACGCAGATTCTGTTCCCTCCGGGTTACCTGCGGGCCTTTGCCTACAACCTCGCATGCGAAATCGCACCCGAATTTGGCGTGGAGCCATCGCCCCAGGTCATGCGTATTGCCATGACCAGCAAGCGCGATCTGAAGCGCATCAACAACCCGGATGATGTGATGTCTATGCCGTATTCGCTGATCGCAACGCGCCAGCGATTCAACGTCTATGCGGGTAACTACTAATGAAGACCCCGATCCTTGGCTCGACGTATGTGGCCCGCAGCGTCAATGCTGCGGACGCTCGCATGATCAATCTTTTTCCCGAGGTTGTCCCCGAAGCGGGTAAAGAACCAGCGTACCTGCAACGCTGCCCAGGGCTGCTGAACCTTGCAACCATTGGTGACGGGCCGATCCGCGGGCTGTGGTCCTTCTCGTCCGACAACTCTGTCGCCTTTGTTGTCTCGGGCAACAGCCTGTACAAGATCAACACCAGTTACACCCCCACGCTGCTGGGCACGATTACGGGCACCGGGCCGGTGAGCATGGCCGACAACGGCACTCAATTGTTCATCGCTGCCAACGGCCCCAGTTACATCTACAACAACACGACCAACGTGTTTGCACAGATCACCGATCCAGACTTCCCTGGCGCAGTGACCGTTGGTTATCTGGACGGCTACTTTGTGTTCAACGAGCCAAACAGTCAGAAAATCTGGATCACGAGCCTGCTTGACGGATTGTCGGTCGACCCCCTCGACTTTGCCAGCGCCGAGGGTTCTCCTGACGGCGTGGTTGGCATCATCATCGACCACCGCGAGGTCTGGGTCTACGGCACAAACAGCGTCGAGGTTTGGTATGACGCGGGCACTCAGGACTTTCCGCTCCAGCGCATTCAGGGTGCGTTTAACGAGATCGGCTGCATCTCGGCCTACACGATTGCCAAGATGGACAACGGCATCTTCTGGCTGGGCGCTGACGCCCGAGGCCAGGGTATTGTCTACCGGGCCAACGGCTACACGGGTCAGCGCATCAGCACCCATGCCGTCGAGTGGCACATCCAGCAGTATGGCAATTTGACCGATTCGCTGGCTTACACCTACCAGCAAGACGGCCACAGCTTCTACGTGCTCATTTTCCCCAGTGCCAACACGACATGGGTGTACGACGTTGCCACCGGCGCATGGCATGAGCGGGCTGGCTGGAACAATGGCTCATTCACGCGCCACCGCAGCAACTGCCAGATGGCGTTCAACAACAAGATCATTGTGGGCGACTACGAGGACGGCAACATCTACGCCTTTGACCTCGACACCTACGCTGACAATGGTCAGATTCAAAAGTGGCTGCGGACATGGCGGGCGCTCCCGACAGGTCAAAACGATCTTAAGCGCACGGCGCACCACAGTCTTCAGATCGACCTGGAGTCAGGTGTTGGCCTTAACATTGGGCAAGGCAGCGACCCCGAGGTCATGCTGCGCTGGTCAGATGATGGTGGTCATACGTGGTCCAACGAACACACAGCGTCAATTGGCAAGATTGGTCAATACTACCGCCGGGTGTTCTTCCGTCGTCTTGGCATGACCATGAAGCTGCGCGACCGGGTGTATGAGTTGTCGATGACTGACCCGGTAAAGACCGCAATCATGGGCGCTGAACTGATTCTTAGCCCGACTACGGCTTGACGATGGCAACCGTCGATTTAACCAACATCACACCCCCCAGGGTTCCGATCATTGATCAGCGAACCGGATTGATCTCGCGTGAGTGGTATCGATTTTTCTTGAATCTGTTTCAATTGGTTGGCGGTGGTCAAAACACCACGTCGCTGACAGATTTGCAACTTGGTCCTCCCACGGCTCAACAAGAAGACCTAACAGACATCATCATCGACATTGTGGGGCTGCAAACTCAACCCGCATCCGGCACATCTGAGTTACAGGCAACCCTTGACGTTGTGCGACAAGAGTTGCAAACATTACCGTCAGCAGCCGTTGATGAATTGCGCCAGCAACTCGATGTGTTGCGCCAAGATGTCCAGACCCAGCGCCAGCCTGAGTTGGGCAGCATGGCCCCGCTTCAGCAAGACAACGTGCCTTGGCTGACGTTCAACACCGCGCCATCACCCGTGCCTACGGCTGTGGGCAGCATGTACTGGGACGGCGGCTCTACGCTGGGCATTCAAGCCACCGCAAACGTGCTCATCAAAGTCGGTGAGTCTGAGTACGTCTACGTTAAAGCCTCGTCGGCCATCACCAAAGGCCAGCTTTGCTATCACACGGGTGCTGTGGGTGCTTCGGGCGTTATTACTGCCGCGCCTACACCGCTGGGGCTGACCGACCCTAACCAAATTGTTGGCGTGGCCGCTGAGACCATTGCGCTCAACGGGTTTGGCCTGATTCAGATCAGCGGCGACTTGCGTGGCTTCAACACAACAGGCAGCAGCGTCGGTGAGACATGGGCTGACGGTGACCCGTTGTACTACAACCCAAATTTTGTTGGGTCGATGACTAAGGTCAAGCCGACTGCGCCCAGCATCAAATCGTACATCGGCGAGGTCATCAACGCCGCCTCGGCTGGCTCCGGTTCCATGCACATCCGCATCGTGCCAGGCTCTGTGCTGGGCGGCACGGACAGCAACGTGCAGTTTGGCACGCTGGCCAATAGCGACCTGATTCAATACGACAGCACGCTTCAGTATTGGAAAAACGTCGCGCCGTCGTCGATAGTCATTGGCACGGCCACCAACATAGCCGGAGGCGCTGCTGGGTCAGTACCGTATCAGTCCGCTCCCAGCATCACGACGTTTCTGCCGATTGGCACCGCGTTGCAAGTGCTCAAGGTCAACGCGGGTGCTACGGCTCCCGAGTGGGTCAGTGGCGCTGCCTTGACCAAGACCGACGACACCAATGTCACATTGACGCTTGGTGGCACACCGACCACATCGTTGCTGGCTGCTACATCTTTGACACTGGGTTGGACGGGTCAGCTTGCCGTCAGTCGGGGCGGTACGGGTGTGGCTACGGCCACGGCAAATTATGTTTTTGCCGGACCCACTACGGGAAGCGCTGCCGCACCGACCTTTCGTGCCTTGGTTGCTGCCGATATTCCGACGCTGCCGTACCAGCCTACGGCTGCGCCGGTCACCTATACAGCCAACTTTTCCGTGGCTACCACGGATGTTTGGATTATCAACAACAAGTCGGGATCGTCCTGTACAGCCACGCTACCCACGGCGTCCAGCTATTCCGGCAGAGTTTTGCGCTTTCAAAACTATCAGGCGCAAACATTGGTGTCAGCGTCCAGTAATGTTGTGCCCGTGGCTGGAGGTGCCGCGAGCACTTCTATTCTGTTGGCAAGTGCCGGAGATCAATGCACCTTGGTTTCTGACGGAACAAACTGGATAATGACGCAATACATCCCGAACAACGCCCTACTTTTGGAGTAACGCCATGACAGTGACCGTCAAAAACATTGTTCCGGCCAAAACGGTCGAGAACACCCAAACCACCCAGTACACTGCGACTGGTGTGACCACGATCATCGACAAGTTCACCGCGACGAACTACAACACCGCCGCTGCCACAATCAGCGTCAACCTCGTCACGGTCGCCGGATCGGCTGGCAATGCCAACTTGATCACCAAGACCAAAACGCTCCAGCCTGCCGAGGTCTACACATTCCCTGAGTTGGTGGGCCAGGTGCTTAACCCTGGCGACTTCATTTCCACGATTGCTGGCACCGCATCGTCCATCAACATGCGAGTCAGCGGACGCGAGGTGACCTGATGGACCTGGTAGCCCAAAACACTCCGAGCAAAGTGCAATTTCGTCAGGACATCCTGACGGTGCAAGACGGCCTTCAGCAAATGATTGCCGAGGGCGCGGTCGAGTCCACGCTGGAAGACTGCACCCTGACCCATTACTTCACGCCCAAAGACGAAAAGTATGGCTGCTGCACCTACGCTCGCGAGATGTTTATCCCCAAGGGCACCTTAATCATTGGCAAGATTCACCGGCATCAGCACTTGAACTTTATCAGTAAGGGTCGCGTAAAGGTTGTCACCGAGTTCGGCACAAAATACCTTGAAGCCCCTTGCACTTTTGTGTCCGAGGTTGGCCTGAAACGTGCGGTTTATGCCGAAGAAGACACGCTTTGGACCACGGTTCACTTGACAGAGTTTGAGAGTGAGGCCGAACTCGATAAAATCGAGCAAGAAGTTATTTCCCCATCGTATGACGAAATGGGGCTGATTGATTCAACTGAGAAACTGGCGCAGATTGCTGCAAAAGGAGAAACGCTATGACATGGGGATTTACTGCCGTTGCGGCGGCAACCGTTTATTCCGCAAATCGTGGGTCTAGTGCAGCAAGTCAAGCCGCTGAAACACAAGCCGCTTCAACTGATGCCGCGGCACAACTTCAGCGAGAAACCGCACAAGAACAACTCGCGCTTCAGAAACGCATTTACGAAGAAGGCATTGCCCGTCAACAGCCTTGGTATGAGGCTGGCAAGACTGCGCTGACGAAGCTGCAAGGCATTCCTGAAACCAAGTTTCTTTTTCCCACGTTTACGGGCAAAGTTGATGTAACGCAAGACCCCGGGTATGCGTTCCGATTGTCTGAGGGACAGAAAGCACTGGAGCGTTCGGCTGCTGCCCGCGGTGGCTTGCTGTCGGGTGCTGCCGGTAAAGCACTGACTCGATATGGTCAAGAAATGGGTTCGCAAGAATACCAAAACGCCTACAACCGAGCATTCCAGAAGTACGGTGCAGACGTTCAAAAGTATGAGGCTGACGTTCAACAAGACGCCCTCAACTACAACCGACTGGCATCTCTTGCTGGCGTGGGTCAAACGACGGCACAGCAAATTGGAACCGCTGGTCAAAACTATGCGACGGCTTCTGGCAACATTGCAAGCCAATCGGCAAGCAATATCGGAGAAGCGTTGACCAGCGGAGCAGCAGCCCGCGCCTCGGGTTACGTGGGTGGTGCAAACGCCATCAGTCAAGCCTTGGGTCAAGGCATCAATTTGTACGGCATGTATAACCAGAACCAGTTGTACAACCGCATGTTCCCGCAAGTACCGACAATCAGATACCCTGGCGTTGACGCAAGTTCAGTTATGGGTTAAGGAATAATCATGCCAATTGATCCCCGCATTTCCCTTGGCGTTCAGCCGATACAAATCGACTACCAGGCTTTGTCGCCGGTCAATCAGTTGGCTGGTGTGATGAAACTGAAAGGTATGCAGCAGGAAAACGTGCTCAACGAGGCCAAGCTGGCCGAGTACCAGCGCGAGGTTGAAGGACAGAACCGTCTTGCTGCCGACATCGCTAAAAATCCTGAATTGCTCAAGCCGGAGAACCGTGCGTCGTTGCTCACGGGTTACGGTAAGTATGGTCAAACGGTTGGTGGCAAACTGACCGAGACTGAGAAGGCGATGACGGAAGAAGCGGCTCGTCGTGCAAAGTTGCACATCGACAAGGCCGCGCTGTACCGTGATGCTCTTGTTGGCGTGACCGATCAGCGATCTGCGTTGCAGTGGCTGCAAGCGCAACAAAGAGACCCTGACATGGTTGGTTCTCCAATTGCCAGCGTGTCCATCATGGACGCCGCTCGTTCGATTCCCGCTGACCCCGCTGGGTTTGCTCAGTGGAAACAACAGGCTGCGCTGGGTTTGAGCAAGTACATGGAGTTGAATAAACCCCAGTATTTCCAGCAAGATTTCGGTGGCACAAAGCAAATTACATCAGTGCCTGGAATGGGCGGCACTGCTGCTGTCGTACCTGGCAGTTCGGGAACCGTTACGCTCACCGAAGCGCAGAAACTGCAAGACCAGCGTGATCGTGAGCGTATTAAGCAAGAAGGTCAACGCCTCGGTCTTGAAGGCCGTCGTGTGGCCGTGCTCGAGGAGAACCAACGCCGCGATGCCGACCCCGTGTTCCAACAGCGCATGGCTGGTGCAAAGGCCACCGGCGAGGCAATTGCCAAGGGCGATGTGGCCGCACAGCAGGCGCTGCCGAAGATCATTTCTCGTGCCGAAGACGGTTTGCGTTTGATCGACGAACTGGTTGGCAAACAAGAAGTGCGCGACAAGAATGGCAAGGTCATTCAAGCCGCGACAAAACCGCACCCCGGCTTCGAGAACGCAGTGGGCACCACTTGGCTACCCGGCTCTCGGTTTGTTCCTGGCACAGATGCTGCCGACTTCAATTCGCGCTTTGACCAGATCAAAGGCGCATCGTTCCTTGAGGCGTTTGAAGCGCTTAAAGGCGGCGGTGCGATCACGGAAAAAGAAGGCTCGAAGGGTACTGACGCAATCAACCGAATGTCTCTGGCTCAAAGCGAGAAAGAGTTCATGGCTGCTGCTCGTGACCTGCAAGAAGTTATTCGCACAGGTGTGTCAAGAGCACAATCTCGCGCTTCCCGTCCAGGTGGCGCTGCCCCTGCCGCTGGTGGCGCAGTAGACACAAACAATCCGTTGCTGAAGTAAGGAGCCGACATGGCAGACCTCGCCTCGATCCTTACCGACCCCAACTACGTCAACGCCAACGAGGCAACGAAGCGGGCCATCTTTGACAAGTTCTCGGCGCAAGACCCGAACTTCACCAAAGCGAACCCGGCAACGCAAGAAGCCATTCGTGACCGCTTCGGTGTGCCTAGTCTCAAAGCAGCACCGCTGCCCGAGGCGATGCAGCCATCCGCTACCCAGGTGTCGCCTGACGCGATCCCTGCCGCTCGACAAGACTTGACCACTGGTCAGCGCATCTATCAAGCCGTGCGCCCCTATGCCGCACCTCTGGTGGAGGCTGCTGGCGCAATTGGTGGCGGGTTGCTGGGCGGCACCGCGGGCACGTTTGGTGCTGGCCCGGTGGGCACCGCTGCCGGTGGTGTTGCTGGCGCTGGCTTGGGTTATGGCATTGCCAAGGAAGCCCTGGAAGCCGCTGACGTGGCGATGGGCATGAAGCAGCCCAGAACCGGCGCTGCGCTCGTCACTGAGCCTGCTCGTAACGTGCTCGAGGGTGCAACCTTTGAAGCAGGTGGTCGAGTGATTGGCCCGGTGATCAGCAAGGTCGCTGGCAAGGTGATGGACATTCGCAACATCCCGGCCAACAAAGCCGCGGATATTGCCCGCAACGCCCTTGGCCCCGATCTGCCCGAGGTGCTCAACGCACTCAAGGCAGCGCAAGGCCAGAACGTCAGTGCAGCCCAGGCTACGGCCAACATCAACAGCCCGACATGGCAGGCGCTGATCGACCGCGCCACAGCCCGCGATCCGCGTTTCCTCGAGGCGCTCAAAGCCTCGCAGGGCGAAGTGTCCCTGAACGCCCTGGCAAAACTTGCCGGTGGTGCTACGGCTGCGGAAGCCCGAGGTACAACGACCGCCATGAAAGAGGCGCTCAACACTACCCAAGGGCCGGTGCGTGAGGCTGCTTTGAGCCGTGCGAATCTGGGCAAAGCGGTGGCCGACTACGAGGCGCAGGCTGGCAAGTTGAGCGCCGAGGCTGCTGCCGAGGTGCAGAAGGTTCGTGATCTGATCAACGCTGGCAACATTGCCGAGGCATCTGCCCGTCTTGATTTGATCAAACGCAACCTGCCAGTCGGCTTGACCAAATATACCTACAAAGGCGATCTGGCTCGCATGGCTGACGAGTGGGCCAGTCAAGCAGCAAACGCATCGCTCGATCTGGGTCAAGGCGCTCGGTTTGCTCAAGGTGCGGCTGATGCGCTGCGCTCTGTCGGCATCAAGCCGCTCAAGGGCGACGAGGTAATTGGCAGCGTCCGTGCGATTGCGAACAACCCCGAGTTTGCAGGTAACGACCTGCTGCTGGGTGCGGTCAAGAACGTGGCCGACGACATCGCCAAGTGGACCAGCAGCGGTGGTGTCATCGATGCCAAGGCGCTTGATGCCATTCGCAAGAACTCGATTAACGCCGCGATCCAGCAGTTGCGCCCAGGCGTGGATGCCACGACCCAGCGCAACCTTGCAGCCGAGGTCATGGGCAAACTCAAGCCCACGCTAATCGATGCCATCGAGGCCGCGGGCGGCACTGGTTACCGCCAGTACCTGACCGACTACGCCAAGGGTATGCAGACGATTGCCGAGCGCAAGCTGACCGGCGAAGCCATGAAGCTGTGGAAGACGGACAAGGACGCCTTTGTTCGCCTGGTGCAGAACGAGTCGCCCGAGGTGGTCGAGAAGTTCCTCGGCCCCGGCAACTACAACATCGCCACCGAACTCAGCGAAAACGCGCTGTCGGTGCTGCGCGAACAAGCCCAGAAGCGCCTGACCGATTTGTCCGTCAAGGGCCAGGTCAGCGCAGGCCAGGACGCACTGAAGCAACTGCTGCTCGACAACACCTCGAAGCTGCGCTTGCCGTCGTACTTGAGCGCGGTGGCCGCAACGACCAACAAAGCACTGAACATCTTGGAAAACAAGATCGGTGCTAAAACGATGACAACGCTCACCGACGCACTCAAGACACCCGAGGGTGCTGCGAATCTGCTTGAGCGCTTGCCTGCCGAGGAGCGCAACCGCGTATTGAAATTGATTTCCGATCCGTCACAATGGAGCCAGGGTGCCAAAGCCGTAGTGCGCGGCACAACTGCCGCGGGTGTCAACGCGCTTGCGCCTGATCGGTACAACAGCAACGCGATGGCAAAACAGCCGGTACGGATTATTGAGACTCAGGAGTAATCATGGCTTTAGAGGGAAACGCGGAGATCGATCCCGTGAAATACGGTGTCCTGTGGCAAAAGGTTCAGGACATGGACAAAAAGATGGACAAGATGGAACGCCAGATGGAGCAGCTTATTGACATGGCAAGCCGCTCCAAAGGCGCTCTGTGGGTCGGCATCGGTCTTTGGTCTGCGCTGACTGGCATCGTCGGATTCTTTTTTGGCAAGCACTGATGTATCAGCTTGGCCCGCGCTCACTCATGCGACTCAAGGGGGTCCACCCCGATCTGGTCAATGTCGTCAATTACGCAATTGAGATCAGCACCGTGGACTTCACGGTGCTCGAGGGGTTGCGAACCATCGAGCGCCAAAAGGCCATGTTCGACGCTGGCTCGAGTCAGACCATGAACAGCCGCCACCTTGACGGGCATGCCGTTGACCTGGGAGCCTGGGTCGATGGTCAGGTGGACTGGTCGTGGCCCTTGTATTCCAAAATCGCCGCCGCCATGAAGACGGCAGCGCAGGAACTCAACATCCCTATCGAGTGGGGCGGGGACTGGAAAACATTCAAAGACGGCCCCCATTTTCAATTACCCTGGAAGGACTATCCATGAATGCAACTCTTGTTCAAGCCATCGTGCGCCACTTGTTGACGACAGTCGGTGGCGGCTTCTTGATGTCGTTTGGCATCACCGGCGGCACTTTAGATGCCGTGGTGGGCGCAGTGTCTACGTTGGCTGGTGTTGCTTGGTCACTCTACGACAAGAAAAAAGCCTCGGAGTGATGCGCTCACCACAGCGCATCCTCCACATCGTCTAGATCAGTTTTACGTCGCCGAGGTGCGACGTTTTGGTACATTTTTCCGTCTTCTTCGTAGAGTCGGAAGGGCCAATCTTCACGACGCTTTCGAGGGTAACAAACCGGTGAAGGTTCGCACACTCCCTGCGTCGGCGACCGTTCCGAGTCTCCAGCACCACTGTCCAGGTTCCGCATACGGGGCATTTCATTTTACCTCCGTTGCGTTGTGCAGGTATGTGGTCAAGCGCTTGATCTTGGCCTCGTAGTAGTTGCACATCGATGCTGCGTATTCGCGGCCTGACTGCGCCTCGAGTAGCTTGCGTTTGGTTTCCTCAAGTTCACGCAGCGCCAGCGCCTCGGCACTGGGCACCTTGTACAGTGACTTCACATATTCGATTGATTCACGGATCATTACATTTACTCCTTTGGTTGGTGTGACACATCGTACCACAAGTCATGCGTTCTTTGTCAAGCGGTATTGTTTGACTGCGTTGCGAAGCCCCGCCTGCGTGGTTGCCTTCTCGTCAAGCGCCATTGCCTGCGCCTGGTCCAGTGTGGCTTGCATGAGGATGCGATGGCAGATCACAGGCACACCTTGACCCTGGCGACGCACTCGGGCGTTGAACTGCTCGTACAGGTCCAGGCTCCAGTTAAGGCCGTACCAGACGAGGATGTGGCCGTTCTTTTGCAGGCCGTCAATCCCGTGACCCATCGATGCTGGGTGGCCGATCATCAGCGAACAGTCGCCAGTCTTCCACCGGTGCATGGCGTTGGTCAATGACGCTTCGCTCTTGCACTCGGTCAGATTGATTGGGTCCAGGTGTTTGAACTTGTCCATGATGCGCTGCGCGTCCGATCTGTACGCATACGCACACAGCACCGGACTGCCCTGCGCTTCGTCCAGAATCTCCTCGAGCGCCTCGAGTTTCAAGTCATGCACCGGCTCCCATAGCGGCATGCCAGCGATAGGGTACATGGCCCCGTTGGAGAACTGCAAGCACTTGTTGGTCAGCGCCGCCTGGTTGAACGCCTCGACCTCTTTCCCGCTGTCGAGCACCAGGAAGAACTCGCGCTCCAGTTTCTCGTACTTGGCCCGCAGGTCGTCGGGCATCTCGATCTCGATGTTGTTGACCATGAGGTCGGGCAGCGGGTTGTAGTCCTCGGCTGACATCTCGAGTGTGATGTCGCCGATCAGCTTCTTGATGGTGTCCTCGGTGTCCTCATAGGGCACCTCTTTGTACGGCCCCACCTTCTTGTAAAACCGCGTCCTGAAAGCCGTCTTGCTGGTGCCCAGGCGCTCACCCCTGTCCACCACCAGAAACTGACCGTGTAGGTCTTTGTAGCCATTGCTGGCCGGTGTCCCAGTGAGGCCCGTGGTCCAGTCGAACTTGTCAGCGATCTTGCGAAACGCCTTGACCCGATTGGTCGCGGAGTTTTTCATCTTGCTGATCTCGTCCCAAATGATGCCGTTGAACGGCAGCGGGCGCTCCTTCTTGACGAAGTAGGTCTGTAAGGTTTCAGCAAGCCAGCCGAGGTTCTCGTAGTTGATCAGGTAAACGTCAGCAGGCCGCAACAGCGCCCTAGTGCGCTGATCCTTGGTGCCCGTGACCATGCTGAACTTCAGGTGCTTGGTGTGTTCCCACTTCGTCGCCTCCTGCCTCCAGACCAGCCGGATGACGCGGATCGGAGCCACGATGATCACGCCACGCAGGAAGCCCGTGCGAAGCAGATGCGCGAGGCTGGTGAGCGTGATGACCGTCTTGCCCAGGCCCATGTCCAGCCACAGCATCGAGGCTGGGTGAGTGCACTGGAAGTTGACAGCCTTTTGCTGGTAGCCGTGGAGTAAGTCAGGCGTCAGCATAGGCGGGCCTCAATGAGTTGCAGCATCGTGTTGATGGTTGACTTGCCATCCTCCACGCTGTCGACCACGAACACGCTGATCAAGTGCTGGCGCAGTCTTTGATGCTCACGATCCTGTGCAGCCGTGGGCTTTTGCCCCTTGCGCTTGAACTCGATGAAGAACATGCGCCCTTTGTAGATGAACATGCGGTCGGGTACTGCCATGCGATTGGGGCTGGTGAACTTGTAAACCAGCACCCCGAGTTCTTTGGCGTAATCGCAAACTTTGGCTTCAATCTGTTTTTCGAGCATGATCCACCACCAGTCTTCTGTATGCGTCAAGCACCGTGCGAAGGTCTTCGCGCAGCGCCTCGATCTCTTTTTCTTGGTCCTTCATCTTCTGGTAACAGTCTTGCGAGAACCGCGCAAGGTTGTCACGTTCCCAGGCTTCAAACCGATTCATGCCAACCCGAGGCAGAGTTTCTCCACCTCCCTCACGTAGTATTCAAAGTCCACCGGCAACTTGCCAGCATCCTTGATGTCGTTGCAAGGCTGGACACCCCAGCCGCTTTCGACACCGATCTTGCGCCACTCGGCTTTGCCCTTGAGGGGCGGCATCCACTTGAACAGTCGACCACCGCCCACGGCGATGTAGTAGCGCGTGATGTTCTGCAACTGCGTGGTCACGCCATCGTGCTCCAGGCCAAGGTAGCTGCTCCTAGGCACCTTGGTGCGAAGCATGAAGTCCATGATGTCGGGCCACTGCTCCACGGTCTGCCGAATGGGTGCACCCTCGACCAGCACCTTCTCGGCCACCTTGGGGATCACGAGGCCACCAGCGTTCTGATGCCATCCGGTTTTCCATTCATAAGCCCCCTTGCGCTTAACTGTTGGATCACCGGGCTTTACAAACGCCGGATCAAACACGCCAATGTAATTGTTCACGTCACGGATGAACATGCGCTGGTAGATCGCCTCCTCGAGATTTAACCCAGTGCGTGTCTGCCACGCTGCGCGGGCCATGTCCACCAGCCACTTGTTTGCCCTGGGCACCCGCACGGTCAGGCCGTCAGTGTTCACCTGGATCAAGCGCAGGCCGGGGATGTGCATCAGCCCCTCGGACAGCAGGCACAGCAGCAGTTGCCCGTTGAGCGTGATGCTCATGGTGAACAGCGGGTCGTAGAACACGCTGAACTGGTTATTGCTGTCACCGTACACGCCGTTGAGCGCCAGCTTCAGCATGGCTGATTCTGCGGACTTCTTGGGGTACTGCTTGCGCTGCTCAAAGAGGTGCTTGTAGATGGTGACGAAGGTCTTGCCGAGATGGGCCGGGTAGAACCCATTCGTGATTGCCAGGTTTGGATAGTACGAAGTGACATCGAGGTCCACGATGACGAACTCATCGTCTGACTCAATAACTTCTGACTCCACTGATCCATGAATACCACCTAATCCAAATACAAAATCAAAGTTGTTGACCCGAGCGATGAGGTCCGTAAAGACGCCCTTTGTCTCGGTGATGATCTGACCCTTGAGCCAGTTGAGCACCCGGTTGAACTCGGGCTGCTCAAACGCGATCCACGGCAGGATGGCGTCCTTGAGCGCGATGGTGGGGCGCTTGGTCTGCCGGGGTGTGCGCCCCTTGTCGCCGTAGTCGTAGCAGGCAACCCCAGCCTCCTCCAGTTTCATCACGAAGTAATCCTTGCCGATCTTCGTGTCGTTGTGGTTGATAAAGTCGCGGTTGTACTTGTGCGTCAACTCCTCGCGGAACTTGAGCATGTCAAACGTGTGCTTGTAAAACGCTTTGGTCTGAGCCACATCGTGCTGGTTGTACTTCGTGAGCACGGGCACCTGGGCCTGCGTCAGCGTGGTACCCACCTTAAACGGCAGGTCTTCGATGTTGTCGCTACGCATGTTGAACTCCAATACCTTCAGACTCGTGGCGCGGGCCTTGTTGTCGAAGTGGTGAATCTTGAACAGATCGATCTGCGGCACAAAGCGATCTGATGGGTTGACCTGGTGCGCCCACTTGCCTTCACCCTCATCTTGCGAGTTGATGATGGCCTGGGCCTTTTGATACAGCGTGGCCGCGTCTGAGCGGCCCATGCGGATCAGGGTGTGCAGGACGGGGTAGTCAAACCCCAGGTTGTTGAACCCGACCATGCGGGCGTTTGTATCCTTGAGATACTGAAGAAACGCGATGATCTCGCGTGAGTCGTTGCGCCAGTCGCTGATCTCGAATAACCAGCGCAGCGGTGCTTCTGCATGCTCCACCGCCAGCGTGAAGACGTTGGGATAGGTTTCGATGTCATACACATAGTCGTTACTCATTACAGTTACTCAGTAGGGTGGGGCGTCGATTTGGGCTTCAATGAACCACGGAAGAAAACCAGAAAATTCCGTGGGTCACCATCCTCGAGTGCTGGTTTAACCGCCCCAATAGGATCACTGACCCATCATAAACGGGGGCAGGGGCATCGCTGGCGCAGGGGCGGCAGCGGGTGCAAACATGCCAGCAGGTGCAGCCACAGTACCGAACATGCCCGACGCATCGACTGCGCCCTCGCCAAACGCTTTGTCGTCAGCAGCGAACTGAATGGCAATCAGGTCGCAGCGGATACCACGGCCATGCTTGTTGTCTTGCAGCCAGGGCTTAACGGCTGCGTTGACGCGGCAACCGCCGTACATCTTGCGTGTCAGTTGCTGGTAAGCCATTGTGTTGGTCGGGTCGATGGGTTGACCATCAGCTTGAATCACCTGGGGCTGCGAGTCGCGGCCAGCGGTGATGAACACATGACCAGCGTAGCCGTCGTAAGGCTGGAAGGTTTTCTTGTTAACCTTCTCCTCACCACGACCGTAGCAGCGAGTCTTGCGGTCGCCTTGGATCATGCCCATGACAGTCTGGGCGTGTTCTTTCCACTTCTCAAGCGCCAACGCACCGTACTTTTGCATGAACTGCGTGAAGCCAGGATGCTCCTGGGGCATGATGAACTCGCAGTTGTAGCTGACGCGCTCCTTACCAGTGGCCTCGTTGATTTGACGCTGTGGTTCCGCAAGGTGCGGGAAAGACAGACGGACGTTTGACAGAAAAATGATATCGGACATTACAGTTACTCCAGTTTAGGTTAGCCACGAGGGCAGGGATTCGGCAGCGGGTGCTGCTTCAACTGCACCGAACATCGGCGCAGCATTCAGTACGACAGCGGGACGGCCATCGGATTCAGGGACAACAGTCAGCTTGCCAGCCATCTTGACGACGTACTCGTTTTCCATCGTCTTGAGTTGGCGGTCGGACAGTTGCATCTTGGTTCCGTCACGCTTCTCCCAGGTCAGCTTCTCAGCCTTGGCGGGGGTGACGAGTTTGGTTTCGTAGACTGCGGTCTTGGGGATGCCCATCTTGACCAGCTTCTCGGCCATCTGCTCCTCGGGCAGCGCCCAGGCGCGTGAGCCGCGACCGTTGACCAACTTGAGTCCAGGGATTGATTGACCGGCCTCCAGACGGCGCAGGGCTTCCTTCTCCACGCCCTCGAGTAGCTGGCGCATGAGCGGAGCCGCCTCCATGATCTGTCTGATCTGGGCATCGTCCATTGTCGTGGGGTCTTTGTCAGCGCTTTGCTGCGCGACATCCATCGGGTTCATTACTGCTGGCTGGAACATGATTCCTACCTCCTTCATTACGTTACTTGCCAGCGCGGCGCAGGAGCCTTTAGCGCGGCAAAATTTACATTGACTGTCACCCGGCACCAGTGGTGCGTCCGGTGCATCGCAGGCAGCGCCTTCGATGACCATCTTGCCAATCATATCAAGAATTGCCTGAACCGGCACCTCATGCGATGTGATTGGCTTCATGCCCTTCAGCGCCAGCTTGGGCTGGATGATGGTCATGCGGACCCGCTTCCACGGGTACTGGCCGTTGACGGGCAGCTTCAACTCAGCCAAGCAGCCCATCGCGTACAGTTCGAGTTGGTAGTTGCCCTCGGCCTCCACCACACCCATGCCGTCTTTGTAGTCCACCAGTTCGAGCACTTCAGTGCCGCGAATCTGGATGTCCACTGTGCCGCTCATGTCGTCACGGCCAAGCAGGTGCTGAGGGTTGACTCGCGTTTCCGCGATGACCTCGCACATGCCGAACTGCTCCGCGATGCGGTGTTTCACATAGTCCGTGGCGACCTTGACCCTAGCAGCGCGGTCAGCGTCCACCTTGAAAGCCCCATCGTCATCACTCAGGACTTGACCGATCATTGTCTCAGGCTCAACGCCCTCGCTCAGACAGTGCTCAAGCAGTGTGTGACTATGGGTGCCGTCAATCGCGGCTTCGCTGGTGCGCTCCTCTGGGTACTTGGCTTCCTCACGAACGCTGCCCGGACACAGCGCCCAGCGGTGGCGCTTGCTCGGGGACAGGTTAGCGTGGGTGCTCATGGTTAACCCTTCAGCGCTTCAACGCCAGCATGCAAAGCGCCGTAGTGCTCAGGCTTGACATCGTTGATATTGCCGTAGCCCAAGCCGGTCAAGACCTTCTGAATCTCGGCACCCTTCTGCGGGCCAAGCGCCTTGTATGCGCTCATCACGTAGTCGATCAGCCCCTTCGGATCGCTGAACGGAGCACCAGTGGCGGCAGGCGCGGCGGGGGCGGGTTGAAACGTGGGAGGCGCGGGCATGGCAGCAGCCACCGGTGCAGGGGCTGGAGCGGGTGCCGGTGCAGCCACGGGTGCGGGGGTAGGGTTTACCACAGGCGCGGCTGGCGCTACATTCGTAGATTCCAGTTTCGCGGTCAAGGCAATGACGGCGGCGGTGAGGGCTTCAATCTTGGATTCGAGGGACATACAGTGACTCCTTACGGGGGTTGGGTTGGATTACAAGTCGATCATCAAGAAAAGCCTCGATGAGTTCACGCAAGACATCGGACGGTTTCCCGTATCGCTCTGCCTTGCGATTGAACGCGGTACGGACACGGTTTGTGACTCGTAGAGTCATGTGCGTGTCGAATGATTTAAGTGCGGGCATTTGAAAAAATCTCCGTTTGATGTTGCAATCGTATCACAGATGCTGTACGATGTGCAACAGGTCAAGCGAAAATATTTTTGGAGCGTCGAAATGACAAGCGGAAAAAGAAACGCCTCGGGGGTCAGCCGAGGCGGTAAAGGGGTCACTATGAGGAGACTGTTGGCAACTGCAATCACCAACGAGGCTAGTGTATGACAGCAGTCCCCTCAGTGCAACAACATCCCGCATCTGTTGATGCGTACATCCGACACGGCTGGAGCCTTGTGCCAATCCCCCCAGGCACGAAGGGTCCGACAGGCGCGGCTGCGGTGGGCTGGAACAAGCGTGAGCGGTGCCTGAAAGACCAGACCCAACTGCCCCCAGGCTACGGCATCGGGCTGGCCCATGCGTACAGCGGCACGATGGCCTTTGACATCGACAACTGGGACGCTACGCTGGCGCAGGGGATCGACCTGCAAGCGCTCTACGATGCACCCGATGCTGTGATCATCAACAGTGGTCGCCCTGGGCACGGCAAGTTACTGTACTCGATGCCCTTTGGCCTCGCGCTGCCGAGCAAAAAGATTCTGGTTGGCGGCGTGACAGCCTACGAGTTGCGCTGCGCCACGGCCAACGGGTTGACGGTGCAGGATGTCTTGCCCCCGAGCATTCACCCAGACACCAAGCAGCCCTATCACTGGGCCGGTGACGGTCACTGGATGCGCCTGCCAGTGATCCCCCAGCAACTGCTGGACATCTGGCAAGAACTGCTGGCGCAGGACAAAGAGCGCACCATCGCTACCGGTGAGCAGGTTGACGCATCCTGGGAGGAGATCAGGCAGGCACTCGAGGCGATCCCTGCTGACTGCGCCCGCGAGGAGTGGATCAACGTCGGGATGGCTCTGCACTGGGCTGGCACCCAGACCGAGCAGCTTGACGCAGCCCTGCAACTGTGGAACGAGTGGTCCGCGCAGTCTGCGGCCAAGTACCCTGGTGAGCGCGGCATCGTGACGCAGTGGGTCAGCTTCAAGCCGGACAAAGCCACCGCTGTCAAGTTGGGGACACTCTTTCACATCGCCAAGCAACACGGGTGGCAGCGCCCCACGCCTGACGCGCACGAGTTGTTCAGCAAGGTGGAAGCCCCACCGATGGCCCCGGTCGATGTGCTGCAAGGGCTGCGGCCACCGCCACCTGAGATGGACATGGGGCTTTGGCCCTCGGTTTTGCAAACACGGGCGCTGGAGATATCCGACAGCGTTGGGTGCGACCCTTTGGTCCCTTTGTTCGCTGGGTTGAGCGCTGTCTGCGGGGTGGTTGATGCCCGCATCCGGCTTGAGTTGATGCCAGGGTTCAGAGTGCCGCCGGTGCTCTGGTTGATGACCCTCGGTGACCCAGCGGACAAGAAGTCACCCGGATCGCGCCCCATGCTGTCGCCGCTCAAGGACATCGAGTCCGAAGACCGGCCACGATACCAGAAGGAACTGCTGGACTGGGAGGGCAAGGAGGCCGCATACGCCAGTGCCAAAAAGTCGTTCCTCGAGTTCTCAGCTTCACCCGATGCCTTGCTTGGGGGCCAGCCGCCAGCCGTGCCCGAGATGCCACCGCAGCCTGTGCCGCTCAAGATCACAGTGAGTGACATCACCAGCCAGAAACTTGTGCGCTCTGCTGCCGAGCGGCCACGGGGGCTGCTGTGCCACCTTGATGAGATGAACTCATGGATTCGCAAACTGACCGACAAGCAAAGCGGCGAGGATCGATCAGCGTGGGTGGTGTCATACGAGGCAGAGCGGTATGAGATGGACCGCGTGGGCGCGGGGTCGATCCACTGCGAGAACTTGGCCGTTTCGATTTACGGCAACATCCAGCCACAAGTTTTTAAGCAAAACCTGGCCTCCCTCGCAAGCGATGGTCTGCTCCAGCGATTTATACCAGCGATCCTGCGGGGCAGCAAGACGCGCCTGGGTAACCCTGTGCCCGAGTACATGACAAGCGCCCAGGCATGGGAAAACACGCTGCGCTTGATCTATGCGCTGCCGCCCCAGACCTACAAGTTATCCCCAGACGCATACCATGCCTATCGGGATTTCCAATCATGGTACGAAGGGGCCAAGCAGGACGAGCGGCTCTTGAACGCATCCAGCGAATACATGACGGCATTTGGCAAACTTGAGGGCACCGCAGGCCGTTTGATTCTGTTGATGCACTTGATGGAGAACCCGTTCAGCCCGCAGGTCGATGTCGAGATTGTCCACAAAGTTGTCCACATCGTGCGGGGTTACGTGATCCCTGCGTTTCGGTATGCCCTAGGTGAGTTGGCCGGGGTGCTTGATGACTCGTTCGATCAGTGGATGACGGACTACATCATCCAGGTGAGCGGGGACACGCAGATGGTGGACCTGAGAAGCCTCAAGCGGTCAGCCAGAAGGCGGCTCGAGGGCAAGACCGAGTGGCAGAAGGATCAGATGGTGCTCGATGCCATGTACACACTTGAGAAGGCTGGCTGGGCCATGCAGATCGAGGAGAAAATGACCAAGCACCATGTGGTCTGGGCGATCAACCCGAGCATCTCGACCATGTTCCGCGAGTACCGCGAGAAGGTGATCAAGGCCAAGCAGCGGCATGCGGACTACATTTACCGCTATGCCACCGCCCAGGGTAAAGAGCGCAAATTGGTGAAGGGTTACGACCCCGAATCGATGGATTGAGGGTCATCGGATTTCTCCGCTTGACCCGCTTTGAAACCCAACTCGTAGGCCAACTCGACAGCATCGATGGCTGACGAGTCAGCGTTGCACAGGCGAAGGATTGCCAGCAGTTCGTCTTTGGTCATGTGTTCTTCTCCTTGAGTTGATAGTCTTTGAAAACAGTTCCTTTGCTTGCATCACCTTTCCAGCATTCACTTACCCATCCTCGTTTTCCAGATTTGTAGGTGCGCCAATGACCTCGCACTTGATGCCTGCGCGGGGTTGCGTGAGTGCCACCCTGTGAATCATTCTTTTGCTTTGGCGGTTCTACCAATACGGTGTGCCAGTCGAATGTCAGTGCCGATTTGCCTTTGGATTGCCTCTTTTGGTTGATGAAGGTTCGCCGTGGTGTTGGCCTGTAACCCTCGGACTGCATAGCCAATTTGATCACCACAGCAAGCACCATACGGTGCACTGGTTTGATGTCTTCTAAGGTTATTTCTTGGCCTTTGCGGTAAACCTTAAAACCATCTGGAGTTGCCATATATGCGTATGGCGGGAAATATTTGCCACCATGCCACATTGAACAACCACCAACAGTAACAGAGCCATCGCCCTGAGTAAGCCACAGAGCAAAGTCTTTACCTACAGTGTCAAAACCAACAATGCCAGTTCTTTTTGATGGCAAGTTCATTAAGAACTCGGCAGGAACTTTCATTGCGGGGGTTGTATCCATTTGACCAACATCAAACCACAAGGCTGTTTCTGGTTCAGGCGCAAACTTGACCGCTTTGCAAACCAAAGGCGTCATGTGTTCTTCTCCTTGAGTTTGGCTTCTATGGCTTCGGCAAACTCATTAAACCCACCACCCTCTTGCGTGTCATCAAAGGCAATGTCGATGTCTTGCTGAGTCAGCCCAACCCATTCACGCTGTGGTTGTGGGGTGGTGTAGACAACCCGAACAGTCGCTTGACCGTGGCGAACGTTGTAGTCGTAACTGTTTTTTGTTTGGTCAATCCACGAACCACTCGCCAATTGGTATTGATAGATCGCCACCGACTCCTGCTTCTCTTGCTTGTAAACGTCAGACGGGTACAGGTTCTGCGTGATAACTTTTCCGTCCTCATACCAAGTCTTTGTGCCAATCACAGGCTCCTGCTTCTCAGCCTGCGCTGCATGCTTTGGCGAAGCGCATACGTAACATTCTTTAAACGTTAATCCATGTTCGTATTTAGGCATTGCTTATTCTCCTTGCTCTAAAAATTCCCCGCACATCGGGATCGTCAACGCCATCACACTCGTCACCCACTGAGTACTTGACGACCTTGAACTGCATCTCATGTACCAGACCGCAGTCGCAGCATTTCATGAAGTATTGTTCTGGGTCAGGGCAGACCCACTCTGACCAGTCGCCTTCATTCTCAACCTCATGCACGATGAAGTCTTGCGGCAGTCCTCCGGGTCGGTATGCTGTGTCGTTGGGCTTCCACGCATCCTGCTTCTCAGCCTGCTCTATGGCTTGGCGTAGGGATGTAATGATTTGCTCATCAACCTCATCGCCAGCACTATGAAATTCCAACGCCTCAAGCGCTTGTTTCATTACTTCTATGCTCATGTGTTCTTCTCCTTGAGTTTGGCTTCCGCCCACCAGACAGCGGACTGCCATGCTTGTAAAGTTACCCAAGACTCTTTACAGCCTTGTTCAATTTCCTCATCCGTCAGCCCGACCCATTCACGCTTTGGTTGTGGGTGGGTGTAGAGGGGTGTTCCTTTGTTTGGCTCATCCCAAACTAAGTTATCACCGCCTTTGTGGTGCTCAATCCACGCCACAGGCTCTTGCTTCTCAGCCTGCTCTATGGCTTGGCGTAGGGATGTGATTGCTTCATTTTGATAGCGCCAAAAATCATCCTTGCCGGCGTACTCCAACGCATCCAGCGCCTGTTTCATTGCTTCTATGCTCATTGCATTCTCCCCTCGATCTCGGACGGGTCAACGTGCATCATCTGCCCGACATACACGGCAAACGATGCGCGGGTGTCGTCACCCAGTGGCATGGTGTTCAGGCGCTTCATAAACTCCTCGAGGGCGCTGTTCCAGCCTGATGCAAAGACCCAGCGGGCCGCGTCCTTGGGTGACAGGCCCAGGTCGCCATAAAGGCGTTCGTAGTGGTCATTGGCGTTCATGGTGGTTGACTCCTTCAAAGTGGATTTTCTGACATGACCGAATCGGTTGACCTTTTCAATCTGGATTTTCGGACATGACTCGATTCTGTGGGCAAAAACCCAGCGTGAAGCGCGGGAGCAAAGACCTCCAAAAAATTCAAAACATCGAGTAGCCGGATGAGCGCGGCTCCCGCGTTACGCTCTCCGCTCTCCCATTTGCGGAGCGTGAATACAGACACTCCCAAATAATCGGCCATTTGAATCTGTGAAAAATTGAGACGGGAGCGCAATTCGATGAGCCGATGAGAGAGCGCGGATTGTGTGTACTGTGACATATTAAGCCTCCAAAATACGGGATCAAAAAAACCCGGAGAGCGTGTCTCCGGGTACTGGGTGAGCGTGTCTCGCTCTACAAATCAAGAAAATGGGCTATTAACGGGAGCAAAATTGCTCCCGCGAGTGCAATTAAGAGAGCCGTTATCATGCGGCTCCCTCTGCGTTATCGATAGCCGTGAAAATCACGGATTTGTCATAGTCTGAGGTTACAGACGGAGCCGGATAATGTCCGGCCAGATGCTCGAAACACTCCTCAAAAAATGCGCGATACTCCGCATAATCCTGGGTTTCTCGCTGCAAATCCCGCAATTCATCACGGAGCCGCTCTACCTCATCGAGTAACGCGTCTCGCTCTGTTTGTGCATCATCGGTTTGGCCCAATACTCGAGCCGTCTCCGTGAATCCCTCCGCGTATGCCAAACGCTCACGCTCTGCAATTGTCAGTGAATCAAACATAGTATTTCTCCTCAAAATTGGTGAATGTTTCCATCATCTCCGATGTACAAATCCGCGCTCCCGGAGTGCTTCGCGGCTCGAGTGAGTGTGTCTCCAATGGGGCCAATTCCACGATCCCAGAATCCCGCTCCGTGGCCATTACGGGTGAGCCAAAAATCGTGGCCAATTTGCTCATCAGATAACCCAGATTCACGGAGCGCGGCTTTGTTACTCTCCACAAATTCGGATACATCGGAGCGCATGCGCTCGAGCGTCTCCGCGCTCAATTCATCGAATGAATAAACCTCAATTTGTACTGTTTCCATGATTTAAGCCTCCTCATCTATTTCTTCAATTACCTCAATTCGGATAAATCGAGAGCCCTCGAATATCTCAATTACCTCAAATTTAATACCTGCTCCATCTAACAATTGGTAAATTTCCAATGCTGTCATGATTCAAGCCTCCACAGTTACAAAGTAATGACGGCCATACACTGTGGCCCCAAATTCTCCGGCTTTGTCGCTCTCGATTGTGTCGATAGTCTCCTCATCTTCGCGGCTCCATCCATTCCCTTGAGCATCTTCGCGCATTAAATCCCGGACATATTCGAGCGCATCATCCGGCTCCTCAAATTCCACCGGCTCCGCGTCTGGGAGATATCCGGGAAAATTCCATCCGGCCAGATAACGCGGCTTACATGATTTACACGCTCCGGGATAACGCTCCGCATAATCGGCCATTTCGTCATAAGTCTCAAAATCATGCTCCTCACCACAATCAGGGCATGAGTAGCACCACGAAACATCGAAACCGATAGAGCAATACACACAACCCGGCCAGTCTTCATTCCAAACCCAGACATTCCCAGAGCCTTGATTCACTCCGGCTTGAGTGTGTTTGTCTACACTCATTCCGGCCAGTTTGACCTCATTCAGGCAAGCTATGAGCCGCTCCAAATCGGCTCCCTCGAATTGTTCAAATAAGTTACTCATTGGGTTACTCCTCACAGTTACAGAGAAAAAAGAAAGACACACACAATCCACAAAGCCGCGAGCGTGAGCGCGGCTCCTCCAATGATGAGGAGCCAATGCGGCTCACGCTCCTCACGCTCACGCATGTATGGATAGTCTCGATGATTGTTCATCTCAATACTCCTCACGCAATACACGCTCTACCTCCGCATCATCTCGCTCACGGAGAGCCTCCACAATTGCGGGATTCTCGAGAGCCAATGATGGAGGGATTGTGTACTTTTCACACAATGCTGCAAATTCGGATTTGGTCATAGTCTTACTCCTCACGGGTTACGGGTTACAGAGAGCGCGGCTCACTTGAGCCACGGATACATTGTGGCCCATTGGGTGAGCCGTGTCAAGCATTCGATGAAATAACCCAGTAAACCCAATGGGTATTGAGTATCCGTGGCCCATTGGGTAATGAGTTAGCAAACTGTGACAAATTGCCCTTTTATCTCAAGGGTAAGGATTCAAGGATTCTGAAAAAAAAGACCCAATGGAAAAAGTATCAATCTGGGGGGTCGCCTGCGCGAAAGTAACAATTGTCACACTCCCTCGAATTGACCCAATGGGAAAGGGAATTCCTATGTTTCTGTGGCCCATTGGGTGAGAGCCTCAAGGGAATTCCCGCTCACTGGGTGAGCGCTCGAGAATCCCAGATTTTGTGTGTCTGTAACCCATTGGATCAATACCCATCGGGTTAATTGCTCCAGCTCATTGGGTGAGCGCGGAGCCACGGAGACGCGGGAGCCGGAGCCACGGGAGCCGCGCTCCCGGTGCCCGTGATTTTGGAGGGTTGATTTGGGTCGAGGGGGTGGGGGAGGGCCGACGGCCCAAGGGTCCAGCGCCGTAGGGTCCGCACGGAATTTTTTTATTTTTTGAATCCTAGAACCCAGTGGGTCACTTGACACACGTTCCCAGAAAACGTATACACTCACACCTACTATGGAACAAGGCAACCCTAATCCCGTAGGCACGGCTGTCGCCAGTGAACAATCCATCGAATTGCCCAACTGGCTGTCCGTGCCCGACCCCAAACCACCACGGCTCCCACAGGAGTCGCGGGAACTGCTGCACACCCAGTATCAGCAGATGTTTGAGCGCGTCATCGAACAGGTGTATCGGGGCCGAAGTTTGCAGTCACTTCTCGAAGATGACTATCGAGTGATCAGCTACGAGGATTTCTTGCGCTGGATCAAGCGTGACCCGATGCGCCATGAGCGATTCAAAGAAGCGCAAGAAAGCAGGACCGAGTTCATCGCCGGTGAGATTCTCGAGATCGCTGATGCGGAAGACAGCATCGAGGATGTGCAACGGTCCAAGTTAAAGATCGACACTCGCAAGTGGCTCATGGGCGCTTGGAACAAAAAGCGCTATGGTGAGGTCAAGCAGGTCGAGGTGGCCGGATCGATCTCGATCACTGAGGCGCTCCAGCAAGCGCAGATGCGAGTGATCGAAGCTGAAGTGATTGACGTTGAACCCAAACAACTGGAGCAGTGATGCAGCGACTCAGATACTCACCCGAGGAGGAGCAACTGCTGATGACGCAGTTGTGGAGTCCGCAGATTGCAGACAACCCAGAGACTTTCGTGTTGTTTGCGTTCCCGTGGGGTCAGCCAAACACACCGCTTGAGAGGTTCAAGGGACCGAGGAAATGGCAGCGCGAGGTGCTTCGTGAGATTGCCGAGTTCATCAAAGACAACCGAGGACGGATAAGCGCCGATGAGATGATCGATGCGTTGCGTGAAGCCGTATCGTCAGGACGCGGTGTCGGTAAATCTGCACTCGTGTCGTGGCTGATCCTGTGGATGCTGACAACTCGCATTGGCTCGTCTGTCGTGGTGTCAGCCAACAGCGAGACACAGTTGCGAACGGTTACCTGGGGTGAGTTGACCAAGTGGGCCACGATGAGCATCAACGCGCACTGGTGGGAGCCATCGGCTACCAAACTCGCACCTGCTGCGTGGTTGACCGATCTGGTTGAGCGTGACTTGAAGAAGGGCACACGCTACTGGGGCGCTGAGGGCAAACTGTGGAGCGAGGAGAACCCAGACGCATACGCCGGTGTTCACAACATGGACGGCATGATGGTGATCTTCGACGAGGCCAGCGGTATCCCCGACTCGATCTGGTCCGTGGCTGCGGGCTTCTTCACAGAGAACATTTTGGATCGCTACTGGTTGGCGTTTTCCAACGGTCGTCGCAACACTGGGTACTTCTACGAGGCGGTGGACGGCAACAAGCGGGACTTTTGGAGAAGCAGAAAGATCGACGCACGGACCGTCGAGGGCACCGACAAGTCGATCTACGAGCAGATCATCGCCGAGTACGGTGAAGACTCCGACGAAGCCCGCGTCGAGGTGTATGGGGATTTCCCTAAGTCTGGGGACGACCAGTTCATCATGCCATCAGTGGTTGAGGATGCCATGAAGCGGCCCAGGTACAAGGACATGAGCGCACCCGTGGTGCTCGGTGTCGATCCGGCCCGTGGTGGCATGGACTCCACAGTCATGGTGGTGCGCCAGGGGCGCGACATCGTGGCGATACGGCGGTTCAAGGGTGACGACACCATGACGACTGTTGGCAACGTCATCGACATGATCGAGGAGTTCAAGCCCACGCTGACCGTGATCGACGAGGGTGGCCTGGGTTACGGGATACTTGACAGATTGAACGAGCAGAGGTACAAAGTCCGTGGGGTAAACTTTGGCTGGAAAGCGAAGAACCCTGTCATGTGGGGTAACAAACGGGCTGAAATGTGGGGCGCGATGCGGGAATGGCTGAAAACAGCGGCACTTCCCCAGGACAGACAGTTAAAAACTGACCTGACCGGCCCCATGAAGAAGCCCAACTCCGCTGGCACCATATTCTTGGAGGGCAAGAAGGAAATGAAAGCAAGAGGATTGGCTTCACCAGATGCAGCAGATGCGCTGGCAGTTACCTTCGCGTTTCCTGTCGCCCACCGGGAGTACAATCCGCGCACAGATGTCCGCAGACCGATGGGAATGCAGGGTATCACAACCTCTTGGATGGGAGCGTAAATGGCAAAGAAAAGCGTGTCTCTCAGCGTTGGACGGGGCGAGAAGCTGCCCGTGTCCAAGGGAGCAGGCTTGACTGCCAAAGGGCGCGAGAAGTACAACGCTGCGACTGGTAGCAAGTTAAAAGCGCCAGCCCCAAACCCCAAAACCAAAGCCGATGCGGGTCGTAAAGCCTCGTTTTGCGCCCGAATGGAAGGTGTTGTCAAACACGCCAAAGGCGACGCGGAACGCGCCAAAGCATCGCTCAAACGCTGGAAGTGCTGATCATGGCGACAAAACCCGGACTCTACGCTAACATTCACGCTAAACAGGCAAGAATTGCCGCTGGCAGCAAAGAGAAAATGCGTAAGCCGGGGACCAAGGGCGCACCTACCGACAAAGCGTTCCGCGAGTCTGCGAAAACAGCAAAGAAAGGTAAGTGATATGCCACTCGTCAAAAGCACAGGCAAAGAAGCGTTCCGCAAGAACGTGAAAGCCGAAGTCAAGGCTGGTAAACCAGTCAAACAGGCCGTCGCCATCGCATACAGTGTCAAACGCGCCGCTGCAAAATCATCCCCGAAAGGTAAAAAATGAGCAACAAACTCGAACCCATTGCCAAACTCAACGCCCGCGAACCCAAAATGTCCGGCGCTGGTATGCCCGACCGCAACAAAGAAACCTACTCCAAGATGCCCGGTATGGGCTGTCACGGTAGCATCCCCAGCGGCACCAACGTCAAGGCGACGGTTGCCAAAGTTTTGAACAAAATCAAGTAAACCATGCCGCAAGACTACACAGGAGTCGTCGCTGCCGGTGCGGTCAGTGAAGGCGGCTCGGCCAAGGACAAAAGCGACGCGCAAGTCCTCTCGACCGCCCGCAGCCGCCTCGACATGGCGATTTCTGCGTTGTCAGAGTCGCGTGAAGACGAACTCGATGACCTGCGTTTCTATGCAGGCTCACCCGACAACCACTGGCAGTGGCCCGCCGATGTGCTGGCGACCCGTGGTGCAGTGCAAGGGCAGACCATCAACGCCCGCCCCTGCCTGACCATCAACAAGCTGCCCCAGCACGTTCACCAAGTCACCAACGAGCAGCGACAAAATCGCCCGCAGCCCAAAGTCATCCCCGTCGATGACAAGGCCGACGTTGAAGTGGCCGAGATTTTTAACGGTGTCATCCGTCACATCGAGTACATCTCCGATGCTGACGTAGCCTACGACACCGCATGCGAGAACCAAGTGGCCTACGGTGAAGGCTACGTGCGTATCCTGACCGAATACTGCGACGCTGCCACGTTCAATCAGGACATCAAAATCGGTCGCATCCGAAACAGCTTCTCGGTCTACATGGACCCGCTGATTCAAGACCCTTGCGGCGCTGATGCCCGCTGGTGCTTCATCACCGAAGACCTGCCGCGTGACGAGTACGAACGCCAGTTCCCCAACGCCTCACCTCTGACCACTTTGCAGACCCTGGGCGTGGGCGACCAGTCCATCAGCCAGTGGCTCAACGAGAACACGGTCCGTATCGCCGAGTATTTCTACATCGAAAACACCCGCGAAACGCTGAATTTATACCCTGGCAACGTGACTGCGTTTGAGGGCACTCCTGAAGACAGGATGCTCAAAAAGCAGTTCATCAAGCCCCTGAAGCAGCGCCAATCTGATCGCAAACGCATCAAATGGCTCAAGATCAACGGCTACGAGGTGCTTGAGCGGGCCGACTGGGCTGGTTCTCACATCCCCGTGATCCGCTGCGTGGGCAACGAGTTCGAGGTTGAGGGTCGTTTGTACGTCAGTGGCCTTGTGCGTAACGCCAAAGACGCGCAGCGCATGTACAACTACTGGACTTCGCAGGAAGCCGAGATGCTGGCGCTGGCCCCCAAAGCACCGTTCATCGGTTACGGTGGTCAGTTTGAAGGGTATGAGAATCAGTGGAAAACGGCCAACACGCAAAACTGGCCTTACCTTGAAGTCAACCCTGATGTCACAGACGGCCAGGGAGCCGTTTTGCCGCTTCCGCAACGTGCGGCCCCACCTCTGCCTCAAACGGGTCTGATTCAGGCCAAAATGGGCGCTTCTGACGACATCAAGAGCACGACGGGTCAGTACAACGCATCGCTGGGCCAAACGTCCAACGAACGCTCTGGCAAGGCCATCCTGGCGCGTCAGCGTGAGTCCGACACCGGCACCTACCACTACGTTGACAACTACGCCCGCATGATCCGCTACGTCGGTCGTCAACTTGTGGACCTGATCCCCAAGATTTACGACACCGAGCGCATCGCCCGCATCATTCAAGAAGACGGCGAGTCGGGCATGGTCAAGATTAACCCGATGCAGCAAGAGCCGGTCAAAAAGATCAAGAACGAGCAAGGCATCGTGATCGAAAAGGTCTACAACCCTGGCGTTGGCAAGTACGATGTCCGCGTGATCACCGGTCCTGGCTTCCAAACCAAGCGTCAAGAGTCGCTCGAGTCGATGGCTCAGTTGCTGCAAGGCAACCCAGACCTGTGGAAAGTGGCTGGCGACCTGTTCATCAAAAACATGGACTGGCCGGGTTCGCAAGAGATGGCGAAACGCTTCGCTAAGGTCATCGATCCGGCCATTATTGGCGACGACGAGGACAATCCGGCACTGGCTGCTGCGAAACAGCAGATCGAGGCCATGAACCAAGAGATGCAACAGATGGCTGGCATGCTGCAAAACGTGCAGCAGTCCATTGAAGCCCGCGACATTGCGATCAAAGAGTTCAAGGCCGACATCGAAGCCTACAATGCCGAAACCAAGCGCATTGCTGCGGTCCAGGCTGGCATGACTGAGCAACAGATTCAGGATATTGCGATGGGCGTTGTGGCCGCAGCCATGCACAGTAACGATCTGGTCATGGGACACGAAGGGCAAGAGATGCCTGAGATGCCCGTGGGTGCCGAGATGGCTCCCGAGCAACCGCCCATGATGCAACCTGAAGGGATGCCCCAATGAGTACCGCAGCCGACTTTGTAGGCACCTTGTTTTTGGCCCGCGATGTGGCTCACTCGGTGCATTTGAACACGCGCAGCTTTTCCAAGCACATGGCGCTCAATACCTTCTACGACAGCATCATCGACCACGCCGACGCGTTTGCCGAGGCGTATCAAGGTCGTCACGGCCTCATCGGGCCGATCAGCCTGATGACGGCCAAGAAAACCACCAACATCATCGAGTTCCTCGAGTCGTCTTTGGCCGACGTTGAGGAGATGCGATACAAGGTGGCAAAAAAGGAAGATACGTCACTGCAACAGTTGATCGACAACATCGTTGAACTGTATTTGACGACACTTTACAAGTTGAAATTTTTGGCATAAGGTGGATCGTCATGGCCGTCTACAACAAATTCCAACCCGCAATTGAAAACCTGTTTGAGAACATCAACGCAGGCTCTGATTCGTGGGTCATCAAACTGGCGACGGCTGTCAGCCAAGCTGCTGGCACGATTACCGAGGTTGCCAACGGCAACGGTTACACGACCGGTGGTAACGCAGCCGCTACTGTCAGTGCCACCCAAAGTGGGGGCACGTACAAACTGGTGCTGTCAAGCCCGACCGCTTGGACCGCCAGTGGCGCAGGATTTTCTTTCCAGTATGCTGTTTTGGTTGACTCGACAACGGGCACCAACGTGGCATATTGGGACTATGGCAGTTCACAAGCCGTGGCTGCTGGTGAAACCGTAACCGTGACGCTGGATGGCACTAACGGGGTCTTCCAAGCGACGTAAGTATGGGATTAGTAGCCTATCTTCTGTGCGAGGATGGCTCCTATCTTGTTCAGGAAGATGGAGGGAAGCTAGACCTTGAACCGCTTCAGTACATTGTTGTTGCAGCGTATGGCACGTACACCGTCACGGGCCAGTCTGCAACTGTCGCTAAAAACCGCTCACTCACAGCGGCCTATGGAACGTACTCGGTCACCGGTCAGAGCGCCACAATCACTCGAAGCAAGGTCATATCTGCCGCCGCTGGCAGTTATGCAGTTACAGGACAGTCTGCCAGCATCTATCGAAGCCGCGCTCTTGCAGCCGCAGCCGGTAGCTATGCCGTCACGGGCCAGGATGCCACAATCCTGCGCTCCAAAGCGCTTGCAGCCGACTCGGGCAGCTATGCCGTCACCGGCCAAAGCGCCAGCATCTACCGGTCCAAGCAGGTCACCGCTGACTCAGGCAGCTACACCATCAACGGCCAGCCTGCCACGCTCAGGCGCGGGCACAACATCGCAGCCGCGTCAGGCAGCTATGCCGTCACAGGGCAGTCTGCTGACCTTTTGCGGTCAAAACTGGTCACAGCCGCCCCAGGCAGTTATGCTGTCAGCGGTCAGTCAGCATCAATCCTCAAAACGCGAGTTGTGTCTGCCGATCCGGGGGCGTATGCAGTCGCCGGACAAAATGCGACAATTGCGTATGTCCGCAACATCACATGCGAATTTGGGGTGTACGCGTATTTGGGTGAATCGGCCACAATCTCGGTTGATCGAGTCATCTCAGCTTTGCCGGGGGCGTACTCGGTGGTTGGAAATGAGGCAGCGATTGTCATTGGCGGCACGCCGACACCCTCTGTCGAAAATCCGTTTATTAAGTTAAGATCGTTCACTGAACGAAGGAGATTCTGATGGCAATCAACCTCAAAGCAATTACCTCGGTGCTGGGTTACCAGCAGATCACGAGTCTGAGTGCAGCGACCAAACTGACTGTGCCGCAAAAAGACCTGAACGGTCTTGCTGGCACTCCCCGCATCGCAATCATCATTCCCGAGGCTCAGGCCGTGCGTTGGCGTGATGATGGCGTGGCCCCGACCGCAAGTGTTGGCATGCCCCTGGCTGCTGGCGTGACGTTGCAATATGATGGCGACATCTCCCAGATTCAGTTCATCGAGCAAACTGGCGGCGCAAAACTGAACATCACCTACTACTCTTGATGAGGTTGCCATGATCATTTCCAACGACACGCCCGCAACCGATCCCATCGAGTACATCACCAAGCAGTTGCCCAAGGACTTGGTGCAGTTGCTGAAAGTGCGCGACGAACTGGCAAAGCGCCAGGGTTCACTGTCTGCGGTTGAAGATGCCGCAGCCGACCGCGCCAAAGCCAAGGCCGAACTCGAGTCCGCGCAAGCCGAGGCGCTGGCTGTCCGTGCTGACGCAAAGCGCACGGCTGATGAGATCAAGGCAGCGGCTCAAGTCGATGCCGACAACGCCAAACGCATGATGGCGGACGCTGATGCCGCAGGCAAGCAAGTGGCTGCGCGTGAAAAGGCAATAGATGTCCGCGAAAAACAAGTGGCTGCACGAGAGGCCGATCAGGCCAGCACTCAAGCCGATATCAACAAGCAACGCGCCGACCTGACTGCTCAAGTTGCAGCCCATGAAGCCCGCGTTAAAGCATTCCAAGACAAAGTTGCCGCTCTAAGCGCTTGATCTTGATGGAGTAACACATGGCCGTATTTCTCTCCCCAGTGGGCGGCGTTGCGGCCCAGTTTTTCACCAATTCTGGTGCGGTGCTGACTGGCGGCAAGCTGTACACCTACGCTGCTGGCACCACGACTCCTTTGCCTAGTTATACAACCAATGCGGGAAATGTGGCGCGAACAAATCCGATTATTTTGGATTCTGCTGGCCGTGTACCCGACGGCGGCGAGATTTGGATTACGCCTGCGTCATATAAATTTGTTTTGAAAGATTCAACAGATGTTTTAATTGCAACATACGACAACATTACTGGCGTAGGTGTTTCAACCATTAACCCGGATAATTTTACCGGCAATGGAACAACAGTTGCATTTACATTGTCTACTAGCGTAGGTAATGAAAACACAATTTCCGTATACATTAACGGCGTATATCAAAACAAAAACACGTTTTCTGTCTCCAACACAACTTTAACTTTCTCCCAAGCACCTCCGAATACATCTTTAATTGAAGTGTGTTATAGCTAATAAAAACAATTATGGCCGATACAAAAATCTCAGCACTAACCGCAGCGACCACGCCGCTGGCGGGTACTGAGGTATTGCCAATTGTTCAGAGCGGCGTGACTAAGCAGGTCAGCGTTGCTGATCTGACCGCAGGCCGAGCAGTTAGTGCCGCATCATTGACATTGACCACAACCCCATTGGCTGCGACCAGTGGTGGCACAGGCCAATCGTCTTATGCTGTCGGTGATTTGCTGTACGCCAGCACCACCACAGCGTTGTCAAAACTTGCTGATATTGCAACTGGAAATGCGCTAATTTCTGGTGGTGTCGGTGTAGCCCCTTCATGGGGAAAGATTGGCCTTACAACGCACGTTTCAGGAACTTTGGGCGTTGGTAACGGTGGCACTGGAATAACAACAACACCAACAAACGGTCAAATTCCAATTGGTAACGGCACAAATTATGTTGCCGCCACTTTAACGGCTGGTGCTGGTATTGGTATTACAAACGCCCCTGGTGCAGTTACTGTTGCGGTAACAGGTGGACCAGCGTTTAGCGTGTACAGAACGGGCGCAAATCAATCACTTACAACCGCAACGTTTACAAAAGTTCAGTTGAATGCTGAAGAATACGATACTAACAATAATTTCGATTCAGCGACCAATTACAGATTTACTCCAACAGTTGCTGGCTATTATCAAATTTCAGGCTCTGTTGGTTTGACTGGAACAAACACAAGAATTTTATGTTCAATATACAAAAATGGCTCAGAATACTTTAGAGGACAAGACGCTAGTGTTAACTTGAGCCAAGTAACTGTTACAGGTTTGGTTTATTTTAATGGTTCAACAGATTATGTTGAACTGTATGCTTTTGGAACATTTGTTGGAACAAGCGACATTGCGGCAGGGCAAAAATATACCTACTTAACTGGTGTATTAGTAAGGGGTGCATAATGAATTTATACGAAAAACCTTTTGCAATATACCCTGATTTAAAACCAGAAGATTTTGACTTAGATAAAGGTTCAATTCTTTTAAGAAATGATGGCAATGCAAATGGGGATTACATATTTGAATGGAATCATCCAACATTAAAAAAAACCAACCGATGAGCAATTAAATTCAATTGCGTAAAGGATAAAAAATGTCTTTGACTAAAGTATCTTATTCAATGATCCAAGGTGCGTTGATTAACGTCTTGGATTATGGTGCTATAGGCGATGGTGTAACAGATGATACAGCCGCTATGCAAGCCGCAATCGCTGCCGCAACAGCAAATGGTCAAAGCACGCTGTACATCCCAACTGGAACATATATTGTTAAACAACAACTAAATGTAAGCCAGTGTTCAGTTTTGGGCGAAGGTGTTTATGCGTCCATCATCAAGGCTGGCAGCGGGTTTACTGGAACCAATTTGATGTATGTTGGTTCGCTGGCACAAAATTTGGTTTATGAGAATTTCCAATTAGACGGCAACACCGGAACGGCAAGCGTAAAAGGATTGTTAGTCGAAGGGAATGTATTACATTGCCGTTTTTCAACCATCAAAATCAGCAACTGTTCTGACATTGCGCTGTACATTAAAAACGGGGATAGTGGAACAACCAGACCAAGCGTCAACACATTCATTGACTTGCGAATTATTACCAACAATTACATTGGTTTGTATTACACCTCTGGCCGTCAAAACACCTTTATCAATTGCGATTTTGAAGAATTAGGCGAACAAGGCATTGTTTGCGATGGCTCTGGTAATCCAACAGATGCTCCTCAATCAAGTACTTTTGAAGAATGTTGGGTTGAGCGCGTAGGTCAAAACCATACTACTAGTGGTGGCGTAAGCGGCATAGTCTTAAATGCCGCAGATTCCATCATGTTTAGAAATTGTACGGTTGACGGATATGGATCAAACCCGGCAACAACTGGTCATGGAATTGAGTTAATTGATTCGTTGTTTTGTACTGTTCAATCCCCTTCAATTGGTTTTAATCGTTCAGGCACTGCAACATCTGGCAGTGCTCCTATTCGTATTCAGGGCGGTATAAGGCATCGTTTTATCCAGTTGCCTTCAAACATCAACAGCAGCAACATTTCAAACACTCTAGGTGATTATTCGGTTAAATCTGCTTATAGTCCTTCCGCAAACAGTGGTGTTCAACTGTTCATTGCAAACGCATCAAGCATTGCTGGCGGTTCTGGTGTAGTTGTTCAACCTTCTACTGGATTGGTTTTTGCATCAAACAATGCAGCCAGAATGCCAGTAGCTAGTCGATTCACTTTATCAAGAATTTGGGCTGAAGCAACAACATTGCCTGGGCCAGTTGGATTACTTTACACCGTTACTGTTCGCAAAAATGGTGTAAATACTGGGTTAGTGGTTAACTTGAGTGATGCTAATGGCGCAAGTGCCTCAACCGTTTATGAAGTAAGTTTTGAGCCAGGTGATTTTTTTGGTGTGTTGGTTGATACATCTGCTGGCGCAGTCACTATACCAGCCGGTGGTTTGCACATTGCTTTAGCTTACATGGAACGTTAATCGTCTTGACACCCGGCCCACTGGGTGTAAGATAAAACCTGTACTGGCCCAGTTGACCAGGGATTCTAAAGAATCGACAAAATGACTGAAGAAGTCCAACAAGCCTTAGCGGAAGTAGACTCCGCGCCAGCAACCGAGGTGACGGCCACCACGGATATTGCACAAAATGCGCCGGAAGTAGCTGAGAATCAGCCCGAGCAACAACCTGCGACGAAGACATTCACCCAGGAAGAACTCGATGCTGCTATCGGCAAGCGCCTCGCAAGAGAACAGCGCAAATGGGAACGGGAGCAGCAAGCACGGTTGGCAGAAGTGCAAACCGCGCAGTCAATGCCCAAAGGCGATTTGGATCGCAGTGCTTTTGAGTCTGACGAAGCCTATGCTGACGCATTGGCCGAGCGCAAGGCCCATCAGCTTCTCGAGATTCGTGAACGCCAGAAGCAACAGGCTGCGACGCAAGCCGCGTATCAAGAACGTGAAGAAGCCGCACGGGATAAGTACGATGACTTTGAACAAGTCGCCTACAACCCCAGCGTCAGAATCACCGACTCGATGGCCGAAGCGATTCAGGCTTCTGAAATTGGACCCGATCTGGCCTACTGGTTTGGATCGAATCCGAAAGAAGCGGACCGCATTTCTCGTTTGTCCCCTATTTTGCAGGCAAGAGAGATCGGGAAAATTGAAGCCAAACTTGGCAGCAATCCCGTTGTCAAACCCACAACGTCTGCGCCAGCACCTATCACACCTGTAACAGCACGAACCAGCGGTAACCCGTCATACGACACGACTGATCCTCGTTCTACGAAGACCATGAGTACGTCAGAATGGATTGAAGCTGAACGCGCCCGCCAGTTGCGGAAGATGCAAGCACAGATGAACCGCTAAAACTTCGAAAGGACTCGCATCATGGCGAATAGTATTCTTACCATTGACATGATCACCCGAAAGGCTCTCGAAATTCTCGAGAACAATCTGGTGCTCACCCGCAACGTGAACCGTCAGTACGACGACAGCTTCGCTGTCGAAGGTGCCAAGATTGGTTCGACCCTCCGTATCCGTTTGCCCGACCGCGCTCTGGTGACTGACGGTGCCGCTCTGCAAGTTCAGGACGACAACGAACAGTACACCACTCTGACTGTTTCCAGCCAGAAGCACATCGGTGTGAACTTCACCTCTGCTGAATTGACCATGCAATTGGACGACTTCGCAGAGCGTGTGTTGAAGCCTCGTATTAGCCAGTTGGCATCGTCCATCGACGCTGATGTGGCAAACAGCTTCAAGAGCATCTATCAGTCCGTGGGCACTCCCGGCACGACTCCCGCTACTTCTTTGGTTCTGTTGCAAGCGCAGCAGAAGCTGAACGAAGCCGCTGCTGTCATGTCGCCCCGTTATGCCACCGTCAACCCTGCCGCTAACGCTGGTTTGGTCGAAGGCATGAAAGGTCTGTTCAACCCCACCGACACCATCAGCCGCCAGTTCAAGAACGGCATGATGGGCATGGGCGTGTTGGGCTTCGACGAGATCAACATGTCTCAGTCGATCAAGCAGCACACCACTGGCTCGTGGGGCACTGGCATCACCGTGACCAGCACTGTGACCACCCAAGGCTCGACCACCCTGGGCATCAGCTTCACCGGCTCCAGCAAAACCTGGAACGTCGGCGATGTGTTCACCGTGGCCGGTGTGTACGCAGTGAACCCGCAGACCCGCGAGTCCACTGGTTCGCTCCAGCAGTTCGTGGTGACCGCTGCCGCTTCTGGCTCGTCCACTGCTACGCTGACTGTCAGCCCCGCGATGTACACCGCTGATCAAGCCCTGGCTACCATCGACGCATTCCCGGTTGCTACCGCTGCCGTGACCATGCTCGGTTCTTCTGCCAGCGCCTACGCTCAGAACTTGGTCTACCACAAGGACGCGATCACGTTTGCTACGGCTGACTTGTTGCTGCCCCAGGGTGTCGATATGGCCGCTCGCGCTGTCCACAACGGCATCTCCATGCGTGTGGTTCGCCAGTACGATATCAACAACGACCGGATGCCTTGCCGTATTGACGTTCTGTACGGTTACAGCGTCATTCGTCCGCAAATGGCTTGCCGTTTGTGGGGCTGATCTGAAACGGGGCTTCGGCCCCTTTCAACGTCTTAATTTTGAAAGGAATTTATCATGGCTCTCCCTAATGGTGCTGGTGGTTATCAACTCGGCGACGGCAATTTGACCGAAGCCAAACTGGGTGTTCAAACCATTCCCACGACTTTGACTGGTGACACGACTGTTACCGCTGCTCAAATGGCTGTTGGTTTGATCGTTTGTAAAAAAGCAAGTGACGCTACGTTGACCGTTACCACGGCCACCGGTGCTCAACTGGACGCTGCTATCCCCAGCGCAAAAGTTGGTTCTTGCTTTGATCTGACGATCTGCAACAACAATGACAGCGGCACGTCGTCTACTGTGCCGGTCACGGCTGGTACTGGCATTACGTTCTACGGTTCTGTGACCGTGCCCCGCCTGGGCGCGATCACCTATCGTTTGGTGCGTACTGCTGACGCTACTTGGTCTGCATTCCAAATGTAATAAATGGGGACTTCGGTCCCCGTTTTTGAAAGGACAACCACATGCCTAATACCAAACCGGTTGGCGTTGCGTATAGTGATCCCGAACTTGTTTTGGGCACCACTATTTCCGGCGCTACGATCACATCATCCACAGTTAGCGGCACGTTTACTTCGACTGCGACTTCTGACGCAACGATTGCAAACGGCACCGCTGGTCTGTACTTTCTGACCACCGCAATTACTGCTAACACCACCACGACCACCGCCCCCAAAGGCTCTATTGGCACCACGACTAACGCAACTGGTGCTGGTAAGCTGTTTGTGTCCGATGGCACGAAGTGGCAATTTGCTGTTGTTGCTTAACCCAAACGGGGCTTCGGCCCCGTTCTTAAAATGCCCATAATTTACCTGCAACACCCGGTTCACGGCACCAAGGTCGCCTCGCTCGACATGGAAGCCGAAGCAGATGAACAAAACGGCTGGACACGCTACAATCCTGACACGCCTTCGACTGTCGAAGAAGTGGCCTCGGAAGCCGATGTGGCTCCGATTGCGCGGCGCGGTCGCCGCAAGAAAACCGATGAATCGGTAGAAACCCCAGTGCCCGACTTTTTGGCACCGCAGACAGACGAAGGAGAGTGACATGGCTACCTACACCGCAGGCGAACAGATCAATCGAGCGTTGCGGCTGCTAGGTGTGCTGGCCGAAGGTGAAACGCCTTCCGCAGCCGTGTCTCAAGACTGCCTGATGGCGCTCAATCAGATGATTGAGTCATGGAACACTGAGCGCCTGTCCGTCTTCTCAACCATCGACCAAATCTGCAACTGGCCGGTTGACCAGATCAACGCAACCCTTGGCCCCACCGGATCGCTGGTGCGTTTGAACGGCACTGCCGAGCGCCCTATTCTGGTTGACGATGCCACCTATTTCCGTGATCCGCAGACCAATGTGTCCTACGGCATCAAGCTGATCAATCAGCAACAGTACGACGGCATCGCGGTCAAGACCGTGACATCCACGTATCCCCAGGTCATGTTCGTCAACATGACCTACCCCGACATCGACATTTACATCTATCCGCGCCCCACGCGCTTGCTGGAGTTTCACTTCATCAGCGTGGAGCAACTGACACAACCGGCAAACCTGTCCACGCAGATTTTGTTCCCTCCGGGTTACCTGCGGGCGTTTGCCTACAACCTCGCATGCGAAATTGCACCTGAGTTTGGCGTGGAGCCATCGCCCCAGGTTGTGCGTATCGCCATGACATCCAAGCGTGACCTCAAGCGCATCAACAACCCTGACGATGTAATGTCGATGCCGTACTCGCTGATCGCAACGCGCCAGCGCTTCAACGTCTATGCGGGTAACTACTAATGAAGACCCCGATCCTTGGCTCGACGTATGTGACTCGCAGCGTCAACGCTGCGGATGCCCGCATGATCAATCTTTTCCCCGAGGTCATTCCCGAGGGTGGTAAAGAGCCTGCGTACTTGCAACGTTGCCCAGGACTGCTGAACCTTGCCACCGTTGGTGACGGACCGATCCGAGGGCTGTGGGCCTTCTCGTCCGACAACACCGTGGCGTTTGTTGTCTCGGGCAACAGCCTGTACAAAATCAACACCAGTTACAGCGCCACGTTGCTGGGCACAATTGCAGGCACTGGGCCAGTCAGCATGGCCGACAACGGCACCCAGTTGTTCGTTGCTGCCAACGGCCCCGGCTACATCTACAACAACACAACCAACGTGTTTTCGCAGATCACCGACCCAGACTATCCTGGCGCGGTAAGCGTGGGTTATTTGGACGGCTACTTTGTGTTCAACGAACCGAACAGCCAGAAAATCTGGATCACCAGCCTGCTTGACGGGTTGTCGGTTGACCCACTCGACTTTGCAAGCGCCGAGGGTTCTCCTGACGGCGTGGTAGGTTTGATCATCGACCATCGCGAGGTTTGGGTCTACGGCACAAACAGCGTAGAGGTTTGGTACGACGCAGGCACTCAGGACTTTCCGCTTCAGCGCATCCAAGGCGCATTTAACGAGATCGGTTGCATCTCGGCCTACACAATTGCCAAGATGGACAACGGCATCTTCTGGCTGGGCGCTGACGCTCGAGGTCAGGGCATTGTCTATCGCGCCAACGGCTACACAGGCCAACGCATCAGCACCCACGCTGTCGAGTGGCACATCCAGCAGTACGGCAATCTGACTGACTCGCTGGCCTATACCTACCAGCAAGACGGCCACAGTTTCTACGTGCTCATTTTCCCCAGCGCCAACACGACCTGGGTGTACGACGTTGCCACTGGCGCGTGGCATGAGCGGGCAGGCTGGAACAATGGCTCGTTCACGCGCCACCGCAGCAACTGCCAGATGGCGTTCAACAACAAGATCATCGTGGGCGACTACGAGAATGGCAACATCTACTCGTTCGACCTTGACACCTACGCCGACAACGGCCAGATTCAAAAGTGGCTGCGTACATGGCGGGCGTTGCCGACAGGTCAAAACAACCTCAAGCGCACCGCGCACCACAGTCTTCAGATCGATCTGGAGTCGGGTGTTGGCCTGAACCTTGGGCAAGGCAGTGATCCCGAACTGATGCTGCGCTGGTCAGACGATGGCGGTCATACGTGGTCCAACGAACACACGGCATCAATTGGCAAGATCGGCCAGTATTACCGCCGCGTGTTTTACCGTCGTCTTGGCATGACCATGAAACTGCGCGACCGGGTGTACGAGTTGTCAATGACCGACCCCGTAAAGACTGCAATCATGGGTGCTGAACTGATCATCAGTCCGACCAATGCTTAACGATGGCAACCGTCGATCTAACCAACATCACACCTCCCAGGGTTCCGCTAACAGATGCGCGGACTGGGTTGATCTCGCGTGAGTGGTATCGGTTTTTCCTGAACTTGTTTCAGTTGACCGGTAACGGTCAAAACACCACATCGCTGACTGACCTGCAACTTGGGCCTCCCACGCCTCAGCAGGAAGACCTGACCGACATCATCATCGACATCAATGGTTTGCAAACTCAACCTGCACCCGGTACGTCCGAGTTGCAAGCCGCGCTCGATGCTGTGCGCCAGGAACTGCAAACCTTGCGCCAGCCTGAACTGGGTAGCATGGCCCCGCTTGAGCAGGACAATGTGCCCTGGCTCACGTTCAACACAGCCCCGTCGCCTGTACCCACTGCTGTGGGTAGCATGTACTGGGACGGTGGCACAACGATGGGTATTCAGGCCACGACCAGCGTTTTAATTCGAGTCGGTGAAGCTGAGTACGTTTACGCCAAGGCATCGTCAGCCGTGGCCAAAGGGCAACTCTGCTACCACACGGGCGCAGTGGGCGCGTCTGGTGTGATCACCGTGGCCCCTACGCCGCTGGCGCTGACTGATCCTAATCAGATCGTTGGCGTGGCCGCTGAGACAATCGCGCTCAACGGGTTTGGCCTGATCCAGATCAGCGGCGACCTCCGGGGCTTCAACACCACCGGCAGCAGCGTCGGTGAGACATGGGCTGACGGCGACCCGCTGTATTACAACCCAGCGTATGTCGGCAGTTTTACAAAAACAAAGCCGGTAGCGCCCAATCAGAAAACTTACATTGGTGAGGTGACGAACGCTGGGTCCGGTGCTTCTGGATCGATCCACATCCGCATCGTGCCTGGGTCTGTGCTGGGCGGCACGGACAGCAACGTGCAATTCACCTCGCTGGCAAACAGTGATCTGATTCAATACGACAGTGCTTTGGGGTATTGGAAAAACGTCACCCCTGCGTCGGTAATCTCAGGCGCTGGTGGCGCACCGGTTACCAAGACAGCGGATTTTACGGTTGCGGCCAGCGAGACTTGGCTAATCAACAACAAGTCGGGATCGTCTTGCACCGTGACGCTGCCGACAGCCAGCGCCAACAGCGGACGGACGCTGCATTTCCAGAACTATCAGGCTCAAACCCTTGTGTCAGCATCCAGCAACGTGGTGCCCCTTGCCGGGGGCGCGGCAACCACGGCCATTCTGGCCGCTGTGGCCGGTGCAAACGCAACCCTTGTGTCTGATGGCACAAACTGGATAATGACGCAATACACCTCGAACAACGCCCTACTTTTGGAGTGATGACATGACAGTCACCGTCAAGAATATAGTTCCGGCCAAAACGGTCGAGAACACCCAAACCACCCAGTACACCGCGACTGGCGTGACGACCATCATCGACAAGTTCACCGCGACGAACTACAACACTGCCGCTGCCACAATCAGCGTCAACCTCGTCACGGTGACCGGATCGGCTGGCAACCAGAACTTGATCACCAAGACCAAGACGCTCCAGCCTGCCGAGGTCTACACGTTCCCCGAACTGGTGGGTCAGGTGCTCAACCCTGGCGACTTCATTTCCACGATTGCTGGCACCGCATCGGCCATCAACATGCGAGTCAGCGGACGCGAGGTGACTTAATGCGAATTACTTACGGCAAAGGGTTTGAGATAGCGCCGCCCGAGATGATGCGGCAAAAAGTGGATGCGTTGCAGGATGAACTGTCAAAGCTGCCACAATACGAACCTGAAACGAAACACTACTTTCACGGTGGTATGTACTGCCGTGAGGTGTTTCGGCATGCCGGAGTGCTGGTTGTTGGAGCAGTCCACAAAAAGGAACACTTCTACCTCATCGTGTCGGGAACCGTGGCAATCACGGACGGCGAGGGTAATGTGCAAGAGGTCACCGGGCCTCATCTTTTCCAAAGTAAACCCGGGACAAAGCGGGCGGTGTACGCAATAACCGATACGCTTTGCATGACATTTCACGCAATCGAGGCGACAACTGTCGAGGAAGCTGAGGCCGAACTGGTTGAGGCAGACCCTGATTCGATGTACAGTCTCGGTAATCAGGTTAAACACAAAGAAATCGAGGTGCAGCCATGACTTTTTGGGTTGCTGGTGCCGTCGTAGGCAGTTCTCTAATTGGGGCAAGCGCTTCTAGAAGTGCTGCCGGTACGCAAGCCGCTGCTGCCGAACAAGGCACTGCCGCGCAGGAGCGCATGTTTGAACGACAAGTTCAACTGCAAGAACCTTGGCGCAAGGCTGGCGAAGCTGCACTTAACAAACTGATTCCTCTTACGGACTATCAGAAATTCGGCATGTCTCAGTTCCAGGCCGATCCTGGTTACGCATTCCGTTTGTCCGAAGGCCAAAAAGCACTCGAGCGTTCGGCTGCTGCTCGAGGTGGTTTGCTGTCGGGTGCAACGGGTAAAGCGTTAACTCGATATGGTCAGGAAATGGGTTCGCAAGAATACCAAAACGCGTTCAATCGATATCAGGCTGAACGTGCTGCTCAGTTGCAACCGCTTCAATCATTGGCAGGTGTTGGTCAAACATCGGCCAACACATTGACAAATGCTGCGGGCCAATTGGGTTCAAACATCGCCGAAGGTATCGGATCAGCCGCAGCGGCCCGCGCTTCGGGTTATGTGGGCGGCGCAAACGCGTTGACGAGCGGATTGGGTACGTATTTGAATTATTCGCAAGGTCAGAATATGCTGGCCGCGTTGCGAGGTGGTGGTGGTGGAGTTGGAATACCAACTGGGTACACGCCCACGACTGATTATTCGTTTACGCCCGACTACTCGTTTGGTGGCGCTCGTTTGGGTGGTGGAGGTTAAAAATGCCAATCAATCCCGCAATCGCACTTGGCGTTCAACCGCTTCAACTTGCCGACCCATTGGCTCAGTACGGCAAGATTGCCAGCATTCAAAGCGCTCAAAATCAAAACGCATTGGCTCAGTATCAACTGGGTGCAGCGCAACGCGAAGAAGCCGCTCAAAACGCGCTGAGTGAAGCCTACAAGGCCGCATACAACCCTGAAACGGGTGCGTATGACATGAACAAACTGCGTGGCGCTGTGATTAGCGGCGGCGCAGGCGCACGTTTGCCCGACATCGAAAAGAAACTAGGTGAACTGCGTACTCAGCAATTAACTCAGCAAAAAACTGAGACTGAACTGGTTGACTCCAAACTCAAGCAATCGCGTCAGTTTTTGGAAAACATCAACCCCGCTGACCCAAACGCGCCTCAGCAATACATCGCATGGCACGAGGCAAACCACCGTGATCCGATTCTTGGTCCGTTGCTTGCCAAGCGCGGTGTTACAGCCGATCAATCCCGCGCACGAATTGCACAGGCAATTCAACAAGGCCCAGACGCTTTTGCTGAGTTGTTGAACCAGTCAAAGTTGGGTACTGAAAAATTCATGGAGTTGAACAAACCCACTGTGTCCACGCGCAACTTGGGTGCAACGACCGAAACAAGCCTGATCTCGCCGTTGACTGGCAAAGTGCAAAAGATTGCCACGGAAGCCAACACAATTGCTCCGGCAGACGCACAACGCATCAAGCAAGAAGGCCAGCGTATCGGCCTCGAAAGTCGTCGTGTTGCTGTGCTCGAGGAAAACCAACGCCGCGATGCCGACCCAGCGTTCCAGCAACGCATGGCTGGCGCAAAGGCCGTTGGCGAGGCGATTGCCAAGGGCGATGTGGCTGCACAACAGGCATTGCCAAAGATCATCACTCGCGCCGAAGATGGCCTGCGCTTGATCGACGAGATGATCGGCAAACAAGAAGTGCGCGACAAGAATGGCAAGGTCATTCAAGCCGCGACAAAGCCGCACCCTGGTTTCGAGAACGCCGTGGGCACCACTTGGCTACCAGGTATTCGGTTTGTTCCTGGCACCGATGCCGCCGACTTTATGTCGCGCTTTGACCAGATCAAAGGCTCATCGTTCCTTGAAGCGTTTGAGTCGCTCAAGGGTGGCGGTGCGATCACGGAAAAAGAAGGCGCAAAAGCTACCGATGCAATCAACCGCATGTCCACTTCGCAAAGCGAAAAAGAGTTCATGGCTGCTGCCCGCGATCTGCAAGAAGTGGTTCGTAAAGGTGTGGCAAACGCACAAGCCCGTGCTTCTCGCTCAGGCGGCGCTCCTGGTGCTGCTCCCGCTGCCGCTGGTGGTGTCAAATTCTTAGGATTTGAATAATGCCAGTCGCCCGCTTTCAACTTCCCGATGGCCGTGTTGCTCGGTTTGAAGTACCGGAAGGCACGACCCCTGAGCAAGCCCAGTCGCTGATTCAGGCCCAACTGCCCAGCATCAGCCAGCCCCAACCTGCATTGCCTCAGTCGATGCAGCCATCTGTCGCCCAGGTATCGCCTGACGCGATCCCCGGCAACCGTCAAGACCTGACCACTGGTCAGCGCGTCTATCAAGCCGTGCGCCCCTACGCTGCGCCTTTGGTGGAGGCTGCTGGCGCGATTGGTGGCGGATTGCTGGGCGGCACAGCAGGCACGTTTGGCGCTGGCCCAGTGGGCACCGCTGCCGGTGGTGTCGCTGGCGCTGGCTTGGGCTACGGCATCGCCAAAGAAGCCATTGAAGCCGCTGATGTGGCGATGGGGATGAAGCAGCCCAGAACCGGCGCTGCGCTCGTCACTGAACCTGCTCGTAACGTGCTTGAGGGTGCGACCTTTGAAGCGGGTGGTCGAGTCCTTGGTCCAGTGATCGGCAAGGTCGCTGGCAAGGTCATGGACATTCGCAACATCCCGGCCAACAAGGCTGCTGACATCGCCCGTAACGCCCTTGGCCCTGATCTGCCCGAAGTGCTCAACGCACTCAAGGCAGCGCAAGGCCAGAACGTCAGCGCAGCCCAGGCCACGGCCAACATCAACAGCCCGACATGGCAAGCGCTGATCGACCGCGCTACGGCCCGCGATCCGCGTTTCCTCGAGGCGCTCAAGGCATCTCAGGGCGAAGTGTCCCTGAACGCCCTGGCAAAACTTGCCGGTGGTGCTACGGCTGCGGAAGCCCGAGGCACAACGACCGCCATGAAAGAGGCGCTCAACACTACCCAAGGGCCGGTGCGTGAGGCTGCTTTGAGCCGTGCGAACCTGGGTAAAGCGGTGGCCGACTACGAGGCGCAGGCAGGCAAGTTAAGCGCCGAGGCTGCTGCCGAGGTGCAGAAGGTTCGTGACTTGATCAATGCTGGCAAGATTGCCGAGGCTTCTGCCCGACTTGATTTAATCAAGGGCAACCTGCCAGTCGGCTTGACCAAATACACCTACAAGGGCGATCTGGCCCGCATGGCTGACGAGTGGGCAAGCCAAGCAGCAAACGCATCGCTTGATCTGGGCCAAGGCGCTCGGTTTGCTCAAGGTGCGGCTGATGCGCTGCGCTCTGTCGGCATCAAGCCGCTCAAGGGCGATGAAGTGATCGGCAGCGTCCGTGCGATTGCGAACAATCCCGAGTTCGCGGGCAATGACTTGCTGCTGGGTGCGGTCAAAAATGTGGCCGATGACATCGCCAAGTGGACCGGCAGCGGTGGTGTCATCGATGCCAAGGCGCTCGATGCCATTCGCAAAAACTCGATCAACGCTGCGATCCAGCAGTTGCGTCCAGGCGTGGATGCCACGACCCAGCGCAACCTTGCAGCCGAGGTCATGGCAAAACTCAAGCCCACACTGATCGACGCTATTGAGGCGGCAGGCGGCACTGGGTATCGCCAGTACCTGACCGACTACGCCAAGGGTATGCAAGCGATTGCCGAGCGCAAGTTGACCGGCGAGGCGGCAAAGTTGTGGAAGACGGACAAGGATGCCTTTGTTCGTTTGGTGCAAAACGAGTCGCCCGAGGTAGTCGAGAAGTTCCTCGGCCCTGGCAACTACAACATCGCCACCGAACTCAGCGACAACGCGCTGTCAGTGCTGCGCGAACAGGCTCAGAAGCGCCTGACCGAACTGGCCGTCAAGGGTCAGGTCAGCGCAGGCCAAGACGCACTTAAGCAACTGTTGCTCGACAACACATCGAAGCTGCGCTTGCCATCGTACCTGAGCGCGGTGGCCGCAACGACCAACAAGGCACTGAACATCTTGGAAAACAAGATCGGTGCCAAGACAATGACAACGCTCACCGATGCGCTCAAGACACCCGAGGGTGCTGCGAATCTGCTTGAGCGTTTACCTGCTGAGGAGCGCAGCCGCGTGTTGAAACTGATCTCTGATCCGTCACAATGGAGCCAGGGTGCCAAAGCCATAGTGCGCGGCACCACCGCTGCCGGTGTCAACGCGCTTGCACCTGAGCGAAACAACAGCAATGCGCTGGCGAAGCAGCCGGTACGAATTATTGAAACTCAGGAGTAATCATGGCGTTAGAGGGAAGCGCGGAGATTGATCCAGTGAAGTACGGTGTTCTGTGGGAACGCGTACAAAACATGGACAAAAAGATGGATCGCATGGAAAAACAAATGGAGCAACTGCTTGACATGGCGAGTCGTTCCAAGGGTGCTCTATGGATCGGTATTGGTCTGTGGTCGATGCTCACAGGAATTGCTGGATTCTTTTTCGGTAAACACTGATGTACCAACTTGGCCCACGATCAATCATGCGACTCAAGGGGGTCCACCCCGATCTGGTCAAGGTCGTCAAGCATGCGATTGAGATCAGCCTCGTGGACTTCACGGTGCTCGAGGGACTGCGGACCATCGAGCGTCAGAAAGCCATGTTCGATGCTGGCGCGAGTCAGACCATGAACAGCCGCCATCTTGACGGCCATGCCGTCGATCTGGGAGCCTGGGTCGATGGTCAGGTGGACTGGTCGTGGCCCCTATACTCCAAGATCGCCACCGCCATGAAGACGGCAGCGCAGGAACTCAACATCCCTATCGAGTGCGGGGTCGATTGGAAAAAATTTCCAGACGGGCCGCATTTTCAATTACCTTGGAAGGACTATCCATGAACGCAACTATTGTTCAAGCCATCGTGCGCCACTTGTTGACGACGGTGGGCGGCGGTTTTCTGATGTCGTTTGGCATCACCGGTGGCACTTTGGATGCCGTGGTGGGCGCAGTGTCCACGTTGGCCGGTGTTGCTTGGTCGCTGTATGATAAGAAAAAAGCATCAGAGTAACGTGGTTACCACGGTGCATCTTCTACGTCGTCTAAGTTAGCCTTACGTCGCCGAGGGGCGACGTTTTGGTACATCCGGCCACCTTCTTCGTAGATTCGGAAGGGCCAATTTTCACGACGCTTTCGAGGGTAACAAACCGGTGCAGGTTCGCACATTCCCTGCGTCGGCGACCATTCCGAGTCTCGAGCACTATTGTCCAAGTTCCGCATACGGGGCATTTCATTTCACCTCCGTTGCGTTGTGTAAATACGCGGTCAAGCGTTTGATCTTGGTTTCGTAATAGTTGCACATTGATATGGCGTAGTCGCGGCCTGACTGCGCCTCGAGCAACTTGCGCTTGGCCTCCTCAAGTTCACGCAGCGCCAGCACTTCGGCACTGGGTATCTTGTAAACAGTCTTCAGCCATTCAATTGATTCACGGATCATTACATTTACTCCTTTGGTTGGTGTGACACAGTGTAACACAAATTATGCGCCCTTTGTCAAGCGGTATTGTTTGACTGCGTTGCGAAGCCCTGCTTGCGTGGTTGCCTTCTCGTCAAGCGCCATCGCCTGCGCCTGATCCAGTGTGGCTTGCATGAGGATGCGATGGCAGATCACGGGCGCTCCCTGGCCCTGACGACGCACCCGAGCATTGAACTGCTCGTACAGGTCCAGGCTCCAGTTGAGGCCGTACCAGACAAGGATGTGGCCGTTCTTTTGCAAGCCGTCAATCCCGTGACCCATCGATGCCGGGTGGCCGATCATCAGCGAACAGTCGCCAGTCTTCCACCGGTGCATGGCGTTGGTCAACGATGCTTCGCTCTTGCACTCGGTCAAGTTAATCGGGTCCAGGTGCTTGAACTTGTCCATGATGCGTTGCGCGTCTGATCTGTACGCATACGCACACAGCACCGGACTGCCTTGCGCCTCGTCCAGAATCTCCTCGAGCGCCTCGAGTTTCAGGTCATGCACTGGCTCCCACAGTGGCATGCCTGCGATGGGATACATGGCCCCGTTGGAGAACTGCAAGCATTTGTTGGTCAGCGCCGCCTGGTTGAATGCTTCGACCTCTTTCCCGCTGTCGAGCACCAGGAAGAACTCGCGCTCCAGTTTCTCGTACTTGGCCCGCAGGTCGTCAGGCATCTCAATCTCGATGTTGTTGACCATGAGGTCAGGCAGCGGGTTGTAGTCCTCCGCTGACATCTCGAGTGTGATGTCGCCGATCAGCTTCTTGATGGTGTCCTCGGTGTCTTCGTAGGGCACCTCTTTGTACGGCCCCACCTTCTTGTAGAACCGCGTCCTGAAGGCCGTCTTGCTGGTGCCCAAGCGCTCACCCCTGTCCACCACAAGAAACTGGCCGTGCAGGTCTTTGTAGCCGTTGCTGGCCGGTGTTCCGGTGAGGCCCGTGGTCCAGTCGAACTTGTCAGCGATCTTGCGAAACGCCTTGACCCGGTTGGTCGCGGAGTTTTTCATCTTGCTGATCTCGTCCCAGATGATGCCGTTGAACGGCAGCGGGCGCTCTTTCTTGACGAAGTAGGTCTGTAAGGTTTCAGCAAGCCAGCCGAGGTTCTCGTAGTTGATCAGGTAAACGTCAGCAGGCCGCAGCAGCGCCCTGGTGCGCTGATCCTTGGTGCCCGTGACCATGCTGAACTTGAGGTGCTTGGTGTGCTCCCACTTCGTCGCCTCTTGCCTCCAGACCAGCCGAATGACACGGATCGGAGCCACAATGATCACGCCACGCAGGAAGCCCGTGCGAAGCAGATGCGCGAGGCTGGTGAGCGTGATGACCGTCTTGCCTAGGCCCATGTCCAGCCACAGCATCGAGGCCGGGTGGGTGCATTGGAAGTTGACAGCTTTTTGCTGGTAGCCGTGGAGTAAGTCAGGTGTCAGCATACAGCATCCTGAAAAATCCAATGCGGAGAGTCATCAATCCAGATGTCGGCTTTGACGGTTTTCGCTTTGGCCTTGCGACTGGTGTAAATGACTTCACACGGTGGATTAATGATCACCTCGTGCGGATACCGCATCGTCACAATCTTTACGGTGTGTCCGCTGGATTGAGCATCTCTTACGAACCGATTCCATAGTTTCGGATCGGCGGTGTAGGTGTTGTCGTAATCAAGAGCAATTAACATAAGCGGGCCTCGATAAGTTGCAGCATCGTGTTGATGGTTGACTTGCCATCATCTACGCTGTCGACCACGAACACGCTGATCAAGTGCTGGCGCAGTCTTTGATGCTCACGATCCTGTGCAGCCGTAGGTTTTTGCCCCTTGCGTTTGAACTCGATGAAGAACATGCGCCCCTTGTAGATGAACATGCGGTCGGGTACTGCCATGCGATTGGGGCTGGTGAACTTGTAAACCAACACCCCGAGTTCTTTGGCGTAATTGCAAACCTTGGCTTCAATTTGTTTTTCGAGCATGGTCCACCACCAGTTTTCTGTATGCGTCCAGCACTGTGCGAAGGTCTTCGCGCAGCGCCTCGATCTCTTTTTCTTGGTCCTTCATCCTCTGGTAGCAGTCTTGCGAGAACCGCGCAAGGTTGTCACGCTCCCAGGCTTCAAACCGATTCACGCCAGCCCGAGGCAGAGTTTCTCCACCTCCCTCACGTAGTATTCAAAGTCCACCGGCAACTTGCCAGCATCCTTGATGTCGTTGCAAGGCTGGACACCCCAGCCGCTCTCGACACCGATCTTGCGCCACTCGGCTTTGCCCTTGAGGGGCGGCATCCACTTGAATAGTCGGCCACCGCCCACGGCGATGTAGTAGCGCGTGATGTTCTGCAACTGCGTGGTCACGCCATCGTGCTCCAGGCCAAGGTAGCTGCTCCTGGGCACCTTGGTGCGAAGCATGAAGTCCATGATGTCGGGCCACTGCTCCACGGTCTGCCGGATGGGCGCACCCTCAACCAGCACCTTCTCGGCCACCTTGGGGATCACGAGGCCACCAGCGTTCTGATGCCACAGGGCGTTCCACTCGTATGCGCCCTTGCGCTTGACGGAGCCGTCTTCGTACTGGCCGATGTAGTTGTTCACATCACGAATGAAGACGCGCTTGTAGACGGCCTCCTCGAGATTCAAGCCGGTGCGCGTTTGCCATGCTGCGCGGGCCATGTCCACCAGCCACTTGTTTGACCTGGGCACCCGCACGGTCAGGCCGTCAGTGTTCACCTGGATCAAGCGCAGGCCGGGGATGTGCATCAGCCCCTCGGCCAGCAGGCACAGCAGCAGTTGCCCGTTGAGCGTGATGCTCATGGTGAACAGCGGGTCATAAAACACGCTGAACTGATTGTTGCTGTCACCGTACACGCCGTTGAGCGCCAGCTTCAGCATGGCTGATTCTGCGGACTTCTTGGGGTATTGCTTGCGCTGCTCAAAGAGGTGCTTGTAGATGGTGACAAAGGTCTTGCCGAGATGCGCGGGATAGAACCCATTCGTGATTGCCAAGTTTGGATAGTATGAAGTGACATCGAGGTCCACGATGACGAACTCATCGTCTGACTCAATGACTTCCGACTCCACTGATCCATGAATACCGCCTAATCCAAATACAAAATCAAAATTGTTGACCCGAGCGATGAGGTCCGTGAAGACACCCTTTGTCTCGGTGATGATCTGGCCCTTGAGCCAGTTGAGCACCCGATTGAACTCGGGCTGCTCGAATGCGATCCACGGCAGAATGGCATCCTTGAGCGCGATGGTAGGGCGCTTGGTCTGCCGGGGTGTGCGCCCCTTGTCACCGTAGTCGTAGCAGGCGACCCCAGCCTCCTCCAGTTTCATCACGAAGTAGTCCTTGCCGATCTTCGTGTCATTGTGGTTGATGAAGTCGCGGTTGTACTTGTGCGTCAACTCCTCGCGGAATTTGAGCATGTCGAACGTGTGTTTGTAAAACGCCTTGGTTTGCGCCACATCGTGCTTGTTGTACTTCTTGAGCACGGGCACTTGTCCTTGCGTCAGCGTGGTGCCTACCTTGAACGGCAGGTCTTCGATGTTGTCGCTACGCATGTTGAACTCCAATACCTTCAGACTGGTGGCGCGGGCCTTGTTGTCGAAGTGATGAATCTTGAACAGGTCGATCTGCGGCACAAACCGGTCTGATGGGTTGACTTGGTGTGCCCACTTGTCGTCACCATCATCTTGCGAGTTGATGATGGCCTGAGCCTTTTGATACAGCGTGGGCGCGTCTGAGCGGCCCATGCGGATCAGGGTGTGCAGGACGGGGTAGTCAAACCCCAGGTTATTGAACCCGACCATGCGAGCGTTTGTATCCTTGAGATACTGAAGGAACGCGATGATCTCGCGTGAGTCGTTGCGCCAGTCGCTGATCTCAAACAGCCAGCACAGTGGTGCTTCCGCATGCTCCACCGCCAGCGTGAAGACGTTGGGATAGGTTTCGATGTCGTACACATAGTCGTTACTCATTACAGTTACTCAAAAAAGGGGGGACCGGAGACTGGCTGTACAGTACCGAGGGGGCGCTTTCACCAAGCATCTCGACGCCCACTTTCTGCAAACCCCATTCGACTTGCGTCTTGGCGGGGTTTCACTTCGTTTGCCCGGCACCGGTCCCTTTATCACTTAGTCAGTGCCGCCAGCGTTTTCTACTGGAATAATCTCAGCATTGTCTGGAATGTTGGGATCGGGCATAGGGGGCTGGGGCGGCTGCGACTGTGCAATCGCCTGCTCCCTGATCTTCTCAGCCAAGCCACTGAATAGGGCGATGGCAGCGTTGATCTCGCTCACATGAAGGTCGAGTTGCATCACTGTGCTCCAGTCATAAAGGGTGGCAGGGGCATCGCTGGGGCGGCAGCGGGGGCAAACATACCAGCGGGTGCGGCGGCAGGCGCGAACAGGCTGGACGCATCGACTGCACCCTCGCCAAACGCTTTGTCGTCAGCAGCGAACTGGATGGCAATCAGGTCGCAACGGATACCACGGCCATGCTTGTTGTCTTGCAACCAGGGCTTGACAGCAGCGTTGACGCGGCAACCGCCGTACATCTTGCGTGTCAGTTGCTGGTAAGCCATCGTGTTGGTCGGGTCGATGGGTTGACCATCAGCCTGAATCACCTGGGGCTGCGAGTCGCGGCCAGCGGTGATAAACACATGACCAGCGTAGCCGTCATAAGGTTGGAAGGTTTTCTTGTTGACCTTCTCCTCACCACGACCGTAGCAGCGAGTCTTGCGGTCGCCTTGGATCATGCCCATGACGGTCTGGGCGTGTTCTTTCCACTTTTCAAGCGCCAGCGCACCATACTTCTGCATGAACTGCGTGAAGCCAGGATGATCCTGGGGCATGATGAACTCGCAGTTGTAGCTGACGCGCTCCTTACCAGTGGCCTCGTTGATCTGACGCTGTGGCTCCGCAAGGTGCGGGAAAGACAGACGGACGTTTGACAGAAAAATGATATCGGACATTACAGTTACTCCAGTTTAGGTTAGCCACGAGGGCAGGGATTCGGCAGCGGGTGCTGCTTCAACTGCACCGAACATCGGCGCAGCATTCAGTACGACAGCGGGACGGCCATCGGATTCAGGGACAACAGTCAGCTTGCCAGCCATCTTGACGACGTACTCGTTTTCCATCGTCTTGAGTTGGCGGTCGGACAGTTGCATCTTGGTTCCGTCACGCTTCTCCCAGGTCAGCTTCTCAGCCTTGGCGGGGGTGACGAGTTTGGTTTCGTAGACTGCGGTCTTGGGGATGCCCATCTTGACCAGCTTCTCGGCCATCTGCTCCTCGGGCAGCGCCCAGGCGCGTGAGCCGCGACCGTTGACCAACTTGAGTCCAGGGATTGATTGACCGGCCTCCAGACGGCGCAGGGCTTCCTTCTCCACGCCCTCGAGTAGCTGGCGCATGAGCGGAGCCGCCTCCATGATCTGTCTGATCTGGGCATCGTCCATTGTCGTGGGGTCTTTGTCAGCGCTTTGCTGCGCGACATCCATCGGGTTCATTACTGCTGGCTGGAACATGATTCCTACCTCCTTCATTACGTTACTTGCCAGCGCGGCGCAGGAGCCTTTAGCGCGGCAAAATTTACATTGACTGTCACCCGGCACCAGTGGTGCGTCCGGTGCATCGCAGGCAGCGCCTTCGATGACCATCTTGCCAATCATATCAAGAATTGCCTGAACCGGCACCTCATGCGATGTGATTGGCTTCATGCCCTTCAGCGCCAGCTTGGGCTGGATGATGGTCATGCGGACCCGCTTCCACGGGTACTGGCCGTTGACGGGCAGCTTCAACTCAGCCAAGCAGCCCATCGCGTACAGTTCGAGTTGGTAGTTGCCCTCGGCCTCCACCACACCCATGCCGTCTTTGTAGTCCACCAGTTCGAGCACTTCAGTGCCGCGAATCTGGATGTCCACTGTGCCGCTCATGTCGTCACGGCCAAGCAGGTGCTGAGGGTTGACTCGCGTTTCCGCGATGACCTCGCACATGCCGAACTGCTCCGCGATGCGGTGTTTCACATAGTCCGTGGCGACCTTGACCCTAGCAGCGCGGTCAGCGTCCACCTTGAAAGCCCCATCGTCATCACTCAGGACTTGACCGATCATTGTCTCAGGCTCAACGCCCTCGCTCAGACAGTGCTCAAGCAGTGTGTGACTATGGGTGCCGTCAATCGCGGCTTCGCTGGTGCGCTCCTCTGGGTACTTGGCTTCCTCACGAACGCTGCCCGGACACAGCGCCCAGCGGTGGCGCTTGCTCGGGGACAGGTTAGCGTGGGTGCTCATGGTTAACCCTTCAGCGCTTCAACGCCAGCATGCAAAGCGCCGTAGTGCTCAGGCTTGACATCGTTGATATTGCCGTAGCCCAAGCCGGTCAAGACCTTCTGAATCTCGGCACCCTTCTGCGGGCCAAGCGCCTTGTATGCGCTCATCACGTAGTCGATCAGCCCCTTCGGATCGCTGAACGGAGCACCAGTGGCGGCAGGCGCGGCGGGGGCGGGTTGAAACGTGGGAGGCGCGGGCATGGCAGCAGCCACCGGTGCAGGGGCTGGAGCGGGTGCCGGTGCAGCCACGGGTGCGGGGGTAGGGTTTACCACAGGCGCGGCTGGCGCTACATTCGTAGATTCCAGTTTCGCGGTCAAGGCAATGACGGCGGCGGTGAGGGCTTCAATCTTGGATTCGAGGGACATACAGTGACTCCTTACGGGGGTTGGGTTGGATTACAAGTCGATCATCAAGAAAAGCCTCGATGAGTTCACGCAAGACATCGGACGGTTTCCCGTATCGCTCTGCCTTGCGATTGAACGCGGTACGGACACGGTTTGTGACTCGTAGAGTCATGTGCGTGTCGAATGATTTAAGTGCGGGCATTTAGAAAAATCTCCGTTTGATGTTGCAATCGTAACACGGTTGCTGTACGATGTGCAACAGGTCAAGCGAAAATATTTTTGGAGCAATAAATGACAAGCGGAAAAAGAAACGCCTCGGGGGTCAGCCGAGGCGCAAGAGGAATACCCATGAGGAGACTGTCGGCAACTGCAATTACCAACGGGTTGAGTGTATGACAGCAGTCCAATCAGTGCAACAACATCCCGCATCCGTTGATGCGTACATCCGACATGGCTGGAGCCTTGTGCCAATCCCCCCAGGCACGAAGGGTCCGACAGGTGCTGCTGCGGTGGGCTGGAACAAGCGTGAGCGCTGCCTCAAGGACCAGACGCAACTACCCCAGGGCTACGGCATTGGACTGGCCCATGCGTACAGCGGCACGATGGCCTTTGACATCGACAACTGGGACGCTACGCTGGCGCAGGGGATCGATCTGCAAGCGCTCTACGACGCACCCGATGCTGTGATCATCAACAGTGGTCGCCCTGGGCACGGCAAGCTACTGTACACGATGCCCTTTGGCCTCGCGCTGCCGAGTAAAAAGATTCTGGTCGGTGGGGTGACAGCTTACGAGTTGCGCTGCGCCACGGCCAACGGGTTGACGGTGCAGGATGTGCTGCCCCCAAGCATCCATCCTGACACCAAGCAACCCTATCACTGGGCTGGCCTGGGCCACTGGATGCGCCTGCCCGTGATCCCCCAGCAACTGCTGGACATCTGGCACGAACTGCTGGCGCAAGACAAAGAGCGCACCATCGCCACCGGTGAGCAGGTTGACGCATCCTGGGAGGAGATCAGGCAGGCGCTCGAGGCCATCCCTGCCGACTGCGCCCGCGAGGAGTGGATCAACGTCGGCATGGCCCTGCACTGGGCAGGCACCCAGACCGAGCAGCTTGACGCAGCCCTGCAACTGTGGAACGAGTGGTCCGCGCAGTCCGCAGCCAAGTACCCTGGTGAGCGCGGCATCGTGACGCAGTGGGTCAGCTTTAAGCCGGACAAGGCCACCGCTGTCAAGTTGGGGACACTCTTTCACATTGCCAAGCAGCACGGGTGGCAGCGCCCCACGCCTGACGCGCACGAGTTGTTCAGCAAGGTGGATGCCCCACCGATGGCCCCGGTCGATGTGCTGCAAGGGCTGCGGCCACCGCCACCAGAGATGGACATGGGGCTTTGGCCCTCGGTTTTGCAAACACGGGCGCTGGAGATATCCGACAGCGTTGGGTGCGACCCTTTGGTCCCTTTGTTCGCTGGATTGAGCGCTGTCTGCGGGGTGGTTGATGCCCGCATCCGGCTCGAGTTGATGCCAGGGTTCAGAGTGCCGCCGGTGCTCTGGTTGATGACCCTCGGTGACCCAGCGGACAAGAAGTCACCCGGATCGCGCCCCATGCTCTCACCGCTCAAAGACATCGAGGCCGAGGACCGGCCACGATACCAGAAGGAACTGCTGGACTGGGAGGGTAAGGAGGCCGCATACGCCAGCGCCAAGAAGTCATTCCTCGAGTTCTCAGCCTCGCCCGATGCCCTGCTCGGGGGCCAGCCACCAGCCGTGCCCGAGATGCCACCGCAGCCTGTGCCGCTCAAGATCACGGTGAGTGACATCACCAGCCAGAAACTCGTGCGGTCTGCTGCCGAGCGGCCACGGGGGCTGCTGTGCCACCTCGATGAGATGAACTCATGGATTCGCAAACTGACCGACAAGCAAAGCGGCGAGGATCGATCAGCGTGGGTGGTGTCATACGAGGCAGAACGGTACGAGATGGATCGCGTGGGCGCGGGGTCGATCCACTGCGAGAACTTGGCCGTCAGCATCTACGGCAACATCCAGCCACAAGTTTTTAAGCAAAACCTGGCCTCCCTCGCAAGCGATGGTCTACTCCAGCGATTTATACCAGCGATCCTGCGCGGTAGCAAGACGCGCTTGGGTAACCCTGTGCCCGAGTACATGACAAGCGCCCAGGCGTGGGAGAACACGCTGCGCTTGATCTACGCCCTGCCGCCCCAGACGTACAAGTTATCCCCAGACGCATACCATGCGTATCGGGATTTCCAATCATGGTACGAAGGGGCCAAGCAGGACGAGCGGCTCTTGAACGCATCCAGCGAATATATGACGGCCTTCGGTAAGCTCGAGGGCACCGCGGGCCGCTTGATTCTGTTGATGCACCTGATGGAGAACCCGTTCAGCCCGCAGGTCGATGTTGAGATTGTCCACAAAGTTGTCCACATCGTGCGGGGCTACATCATCCCCGCGTTCCGCTATGCCCTGGGTGAGTTGGCCGGGGTGCTTGACGACTCGTTCGATCAGTGGATGACCGACTACATCATCCAAGTGAGCGGGGACACGCAGATGGTGGACCTGAGAAGCCTCAAGCGGTCAGCCAGAAGGCGGCTCGAGGGCAAAACCGAGTGGCAGAAGGATCAGATGGTGCTCGATGCCATGTACACGCTTGAGAAGGCTGGCTGGGCCATGCAGATTGAGGAAAAGATGACCAAGCACCATGTGGTCTGGGCGATCAACCCCAGCATCTCGACCATGTTCCGCGAGTACCGCGAGAAGGTGATCAAGGCCAAGCAGCGGCATGCGGACTACATTTACCGCTATGCCACTGCCCAGGGCAAAGAGCGCAAATTGGTGAAGGGTTACGACCCTGAGTCGATGGACTGAGGGTCATCGGATTTTTCCGCTTGACCCGCTTTGAAACCCAACTCGTAGGCCAACTCAACAGCATCGATGGCTGACGAGTCAGCGTTACACAGGCGCAGGATCGCCAGCAGTTCGTCTTTGCTCATGTGTTCTTCTCCTTGAGTTTGGCTTCGATGAGTCGGGCAACATCTTCAACAGTACCTCCCCAAGTCGGCGTGCATTCGATGACTTCATCTTCCGTCAGCCCAACCCATTCACGCTGTGGTTGTGGGGTGGTGACAAGTTCCCAATCATGGTTGTGCCATTCCCACTCTGCTCCGCAAATGCAATGCAGCTCTGAAACCACTGGCGAACCAGAAGTTTTTTGTTGGTTCGCCAATTGCTCCCTTTTAAGTTCGCCATAGTTCCATACTGATTCCCCAAGTTGCGCCTCGGTCTTAGTTATTTGTTGTTCTAATTCGTCAATTTTATTAGCACGAATACGCGCCAGCGCATTTGCTTTACCTAGCAGGTCATGCAGGCGGCGTAATTCTTTGGCAACTAAAAAGCAATCGTGTACAGTGAGTTGACAGGCATCAGCCGAATCAGCCAGTTGCAGTGCTAAGGATTGTTCAGTCATTTGTCACCTCCCAATCCGTGTAAACAAAAAGCAAAACCAAAAATAAAGCCAAGCCCAAAAGCAAAAAGGACAAAAGCTATTCGCTCAAGAGTAGTCCAGTCGCTCATGTGTTCTTGCTCCTTAATTTGGCTTCAATGGCGCGGATTGCGCCTTGCAAAGTGGAGTATTCATCGGCGATGTAATCCACTTCCTCATCCGTCAGCCCAACCCATTCATGCTGTGGTTGTGGGGCGGCGTAGATTGCCACCACTTTTCGATCTTCTTCCGACCCATATTTCGCTTCAAGATTTCGCTTGCATAAATCAGCGATACGCTTGTTCTCGAAAACGTTTCCAGTTAATTCACCGTTGTATGTAACACACCACGCCACAGGCTCCAGCTTCTCAGCCTGCTCTATGGCTTGGCGTAGGGATGTGATGGCTTTGTCGCCAAGTACTGATGCCTCATCCGTGAAGGTTGATTCATCTCCACGATACGGATGTGTCGATGCAAAAATGCACTCCAACGCCTCCAGCGCCTGTTTCATTGCTTCTATGGTCATTGCATTCTCCCTTCGATCTCGGACGGGTCGACGTGCATCATCTGACCCAGGTAAACCAGGAACCCAGCGCGGGTGTCCCTCTCCAGGGGCATCTCTTTCACGCGCTTCATAAACTCCTCGAGGGCAGCGTTCCAGCCCGAGGCGAAGACCCAGCGGGCCGCGTCCTTGGGGTGCAGCCCCAGGTCGCCATAGAGGCGTTCGTAGTGGTCATTGGCGTTCATGCTTGTCCCCTTGCTCGGATGGCTTCGGCAAACATCACCCCGTAAAACGGCTCAGTTTCCAAACACAATTTCGCACACGCCTCACATTCAGCGGCGGCGACAAGGGTGGCAAATTGAATCAGGCAAGTAAGATCGCCGTCAAGCCCCTCATCTGTTGATGAGAATTTTTTGTCACCGATGTATTCAAGTTTTTCCCATGGCGTAATACCCGCCTCGTCTGCCATGCGGATAATATCTTCTCTGTTCATGATGGTTGACTCCTTCAAAGTGGATTTTCTGACATGACCGAATCGGTTGACCTTTTCGATCTGGATTTTCGGACATGACTCGATTCTGCGGGCAAAAATGCTGCGTGAAGCGCAGGCGCAAGGGCTTCAATGGTGCCCAGGACATCGAGCAAGCGAATGGCCGAGGCCGAGGGCACCCGCTCGCCCGTCGCCCACTTTCGCAGGGTGTACACCGGCACCCCGAGATAATCCGCTGCGCGGGGTTCATCGAGGGCGAGGCGGGCGACGGTTTCGCGGATACGGGCCGCAAAAAGGCCCGCCTCGGCGGGTTTACTGGGTTTCATGGTTACATCCTTTCAAGGGTTAAAAAGGCCCCCGGGGTTACCGGGGGCAGGGTTTATAAATCGAGAATCCAGGCAATTAAGGGCAATAAAACGGCCCCGAGGGCCGCAATTAAAAGGGCCGTTATCATTCGCGCAACCTTTCCCTTTCAAGGTCGCGCAGGGATTCGCGCAGAATCTCATTCTCGGCGACGGCCTCGCCGAGGGCCTTTTGTAAATCCGCAATCCGTGCGAAAAGGCGGGCCGTGCCCGCGAATCCCTCGGCATAGGCGAGGGCCTCGGCCTCATGGGCCGGTAACGTCATTAAATCGAGGGGCATGGTTTCATCCTTTCAAAATTGGAATAACGCGACGGGCCTTTGCATCGGTAACGCGGGCACGGGTGCCGTGCGCCCGGAATCCGATAATCACGCGCCTATCGGCACGGGCGCATAGGCCGCACGTCGCGCAATCGATATCCTCGCGAGATTGTGCGGGGCAGACAATGATTGTGCGGCCCGCGGGGGTTTCGGTTTTCTCGGGGGTATCACTGGGCACAATGGCGCAAACCGGTAACCCGGTTTCGGCCAGGGTATCGGCCTCGCCCGCATCATCGGCCGAAAGGTTTACGGTAAACCCCCAGCGGGTCGCATGCTGCGCCCAGTGCACGGCCTCGGGGCTTTTCTTATGGGTGTACGTGAACCCCCTGCGCCCGATATTCGCCCGCACAATCTCGCCCAGGGCGACGGGGTCAACCGTTTCACCCTCGCCCGGTAAATCCCCCGCGACGTTCATGCGCCATAATTGCCCCTCGGGCAACCCTGCGACGGCCTCGCACAATGCGCCGAGGGTGCCCCCTCTCACGGGTACCTTGTCCCATGCCATACGGGTGTAAAAATCCTCGGCGTAGCAATCGGCCCGATAGTGCGGGCATGAAGGCGGGCACGTTTCGCGCTGCGAATAAGTAACGGGTATTGGGCCGGTTTTACGGTTGCTAGATTCGCGGATAAAGTGATATCGCATTATTTATCCCCCAGCATGGTTTTTAATTCGGCCTTGATTCGGCGGGCATCCTCGCCCCGCCACGTGCCCGCATTGGCGAGAAAATAACGCACAATGCTCTCGGCATCGTCAAATCCGTACGAATCCTCAATATGCGAAAGTGAATCAAGGGCCTCAAGATAGGGCACGGCCCCAAAATAAGGTTTCACCCAGTGGGCGCGGATATCGCGGGCAATTGCCCAAAGGGTGCGGGTTTCGGTTGCATTCATGGTTACATCCTTTCAAGGGTTACGGGTTACGCTTTACGGGCCGAGAGGCGCACGGTTGCATAGGGTTCACCCTGCGACGTATGCGCTGCGATCAATTGCCGAGAGGGCGAGAATTTCGCTGCAATCGTTTTCCAGTCGATCAATTCACGGCCCGCACAATGCGAGATTGCGGCCCGGTGCTGGGTGCCTTCAATCACTTCAAGGCCCGCTTCAATCAATACATCCTTCAGTGCATCCTCTTCGGCCTTCAATCGGGCAATTTCGGCCTTCAAGGTTGCGAGGCGGTCAACGGTTGCGGATAAAACGAGGGTTTCGGTTTTCATGGTTACATCCTTTCGGGGGTTACGGGTTACAGTGAGAAAAGAAAAACGGTTGCGAGATAAAAGGCGAGGGCCGCGACAATCGCGCCCGCAATCAAGGCGAGAGGGTGCGGGGCCTTTTCACGGCCCAGGGCCTCGGGGTGTAAATCGACGTAGGTTAAACGGTGGCGGTTCATGGTTACATCCTTTCGGGGTTACGGGTTACAGTGCATCGGTTTTGTGTGCCGATGCGCCATTATCAACCCAGTGGGTTCAAATTGTCAAACCCTTCAATAATAACCCACTGGGTCGCGGGGTTATTAGGTTTCCCGCCCCGCTGGGTTGCATGCGGATCAAGTGGCGACAATGCGCCCTTTTATCTCAGGGGGTAGATTCTCGAGATTCTGAAAAATAAGTGCTTTTCGAAAAGTACTCTATCAAGGGGGTCGCCTGCGCGAAAGGGCACTTTGTCACACCGGCCCTTTTTAACCCGCTGGGTCAACCTTTCCCTCGCTTTTCATGGCCCAGTGGGTCGCCCTGCGCCCGTGCCCCCTCGAATCCATGAACCGGCCCAGTGAACCCAGCGGGTCGCGGATTCGCGGGGGCAATTGACCCGGGCACTGGGCACCCGCTGGGTTTTGCTGCGCCTCGGGTTCGCCGGGTGCATCGTGCCCGCTGGGTCGCGCTGCGCCCGCGGTCGCCCCGCGCCCAGGTTGCCGCGGATTTGGAGGGCCGATTTGGGTCGAGGGGGCGGGGGAGGGCCGACGGCCCAAAGGTCCAGCGCCGTAGGGTCCGCGAACCATTTTTATTTTTTTTTTTTTTTTTTTTTTT
>Ga0208784_1000018_pt1 | contig 77926 bp, 111 predicted proteins | sample DEB19_08_DNA_FD_184531 | JGI IMG/M metagenome (GOLD analysis project Ga0208784, IMG submission 184531) | Aqueous microbial communities from the Delaware River and Bay under freshwater to marine salinity gradient to study organic matter... | ecosystem: Environmental > Aquatic > Marine > Coastal ... | reverse complement strand
AAAGAGAAACTTCGCAAACTCATTTACGAACAGGATATGAAAAAAATGGAAGATGCAGCAAAGAACCTTGTTCTTCAAAATCTCACACACGAAGAAATGCTGTCTATTGCTGAAGAAAGAGAGAAACTGAATGCAGGTTTCAAACAAGATGCTGATGGTAATTGGTATCGTCCTACATTAGAAGAACTCACCCGAAATGAGAGGATTGACCTTGCGGAGAAAGAGATTGCTTATATTGTGATGGGAGGACAAGATGGAAGAGAGTATGCGAACTCTATTGCTTTTATTTTGCAAGTATTGGATAGTTTGAGAGATAAAGAAGATGGAGAGTTTAATGATAGTGCTGATGGTGTGGTATAAAATTTTAAGATAAATACTAATGTCTGTTGGTACTGCAATTCTCTACAGACAAGATTAGGTGCTCTTATGGGCACCTTTTCTATTATAAAGTTTTATAAATAATAATGCAGTACCAATAGGATATAAATGACTTCACAAAGTCCAAGAATTTACACATATAAAATTACTTTTGAAGAAGTTCCTTACTATTACTATGGGGTAAAGAAAGAAAAATACTTCAACCAAGAATATTGGGGTTCTCCTGTAACCCATAAATGGGTTTGGGATTTTTATACTCCACAAAAACAAATACTTCAATTTTTTGACTTAACAGATGAAGGTTGGTTAGAAGCACTTGAAGTTGAAAGAAGATTAATTAAACCATTTTACAATACTGATAAATGGTGTCTAAACGAACATTGTGGTGGAATGATTAGTTTAGAAACAAATAGAAAAAATGGGAGAAGGTTATATGAACTTAAGTTGGGTTGTCACAAAATGACAAAACATCAAAGAATAGAGAATAGTAAAAATGCTGGAAAAATTGGAGGTAAAAAATCATATGAAATGAAAGTGGGAGTACACGGAAGAAGTAAAGAAAAAATGAGTGAAGATAATAGAAAAGCAGGAAAAGTTGGAGGAAAAATAGGGGGTAAAAAAGGAGGTAAAACACAAGGAAAAAGAAATAAAGAAAATGGAATTGGATTTTGTGGATTTACAAAGGAACAGAGAAGCGAGCATTCAAAAATAATAAACTCTCAACAATGGATGTGTACTGAAACTGGTTTTATTACAACACCAGGACCACTTACTAAATACCAACAAAAAAGAAATATAGATACTTCTAAAAGAGTTAGAATATCATAGTAATGAGACACCATAATAAATACTCTTATGTTTAGGTAGTTGTTATAAGTGGCATTAGCACACTCACCATCCATCGTAACGAATGGTTTGGTCTTATGTTTGGATGCTGGTAATACAAAATCTTATAGTGCTGGGATTTCCACGACTGCTTGGAATGATTTGAGTGGTCGTGGTAATAATGGAACTCTTACAAATGGAACATATTATAATAGTTCTAATGGAGGTTCAATAGATTTTGACGGAGCGCAAACATATCCAAATGGTACATTAAATATTTCTAATAGTCAATCATTGCAAAATACACTCTCAACAAATAGTTTTACAATTACTTCGGTTAGTAAATGTACTGATTTAACATATCCAAAAAGTGTTTTTCCTTTTTGGATTGAAACTTATATCTTAAATAATACTACTGCAATTGCAAATAGGGGGATGAGTTCTGGAGATGGATCCAATGAAACTGGATTTAGAATAGAAGTTAATAATGGTGGTACTTATTTTCAAGGTACAGTTAGTCATACTACAGTTCTTTCAACAATATATCATAGAACTATAGTAATTGATAGATCCAATGGATTTAAGTTTAAATATTATGTGAATGGAATTTTCTTGGGTGAAGTTGAAAGTACTAGCATAACTGGAAGTATCTACTCTTCTGGGGGATTAGTATTTGGAAATATGTATGGATGGACTTTTAAAGGTAGTTTATATAACTTTAGTTTACATAATAGAACCCTCACAGAATCAGAAATCCAACAAAACTATAATGCACTCAAAGGACGCTTTGGTTTAACCTAAATACCAAAACGAAGAGATATTGAAAGAGAATGGGAGTAGCATATAATCCAGCAATCGTTACATCGGGACTGGTTTTATGTTTGGATGCTGGTAATACAAAGAGTTATCCTGGTTCTGGAACCACTTGGACTGATTTGAGTGGTGTAACGGGAATTTCTACACTAATAAATGGACCAACTTTTGATATCACCAACGGAGGAAGTATAGTTTTTGATGGAGTTAATGACTATATTTCAACTAACTTGGGAACCTATACTCCTTATTGTATTGATATTTGGTTCTATAATAGTGATGATATCACTTCTGCAATTATTGCAGGTCCTTATCAGCAACTTGTTGGAGTTGGAACATATCCTGGAGGTATTAGTTTAGGTTCTTGGACAGGTAGTGCTACTGATGAAACTTTTTGTATGTTTAGTAGTAACTGGACCACTGGTGGAATGACTTATATTAAAGATAATGCTCTTGTCGGAAATCATAATCTTGTAGTTAATTGGAATGGTTCTACTTATGATTTTTGGTTGGATGGAACAAAAAGAACAACTTATGCATCTACAGTAGCTGCTGGGCATTGTGTTTTACAATCAAGAACGGGTCTTGAAATTGGTAGAGATTTTGCTGGAGTATATGGATATGATTTTAGGGGAAAAGTATATTCTTTTAAAATGTATACATCTCAATTAACTGATAGTCAAATCCAACAAAACTTTAACTGTCTCAGAGGACGTTTCGGAATCTAAATATTTTAAAAACTATGTACGAAGCACGACAGTACGCAATATTCTCTACAATAGAACTCAACCAAATCAACTTTAATGAAGTTCTTGAAACTTCTGCAGATACTGTAAGATTTTCTGTAGATGGTACAAAGACCTTTGTGAAGTGGGATGGAGAAACTCCACCACCATCAGTACAAGCACTCACAACACTTGAAGGTCCTTATACTTATACAGAGATTTTAGAGATTTTGAGTACTGCTGAATGGACTGCACCGATGGAGGAAGTATAAAGTGGGTGTTTTTGCTGGGGTTGAACCAACTTGGGCATCACAAACAAATGTAGGACGAACTCATATTGCAACGAAAGGTATAGTTCAATCGGGTCTTGTATTGAACTTAGATGTTGGTGTTTCAAGTTCTTATCCTGGTTCTGGAACTACTTGGACTGATTTAAGTGGTAATGGAAATACTGGAACTCTTGTAAACACCCCAACCTACCTGACAGATAATGGTGGAATTATAGATTTTGATGGAGCAAATAATTATGCAGATGTTACATCATCTGCACTTAATCTTGATGTTGGAACTATAGAAGTTTGGGTTAAAGCAGATGCCCCAACAGATAGTTTAAATCAACAGATTTTTGCAAGAACTAATACAAGTGCCGGTACTTTTAATATATTTAAAAATACTATTAATTTGTTCCAATTTTCTATAAGATTATCTGATAATATTCAATATAGTATTGGTAGTGATAGCATTGCAACTACTAATTGGACTCATATTGTCGGAACTTATGATGGGACAATTCAAAGAATGTTTGTCAATACGGTACAACAGACAACTACCAATTCTATTAGTGGGACATTAAATATTTCAGGAACTCTTGCTATTAATATTGCTAGACAAACTACTGGGACTGCTTTTTTTAACGGTAAAGTTTCTGCAGTCAGATTATACAACAGAGCCCTCGCAGCAGCAGAAATCCGACAAAACTTCAACGCAACAAAATCTAGATACGGTCTTTGAACCACTTTAGAAACCGTCCACTGGGTGCCCACAAGGCACTTTTTTAATGCTATAATACTCTTATGAAACCCAAGAATGATGAACCTTCTTCAACGATACAAGAACTACACTCGCAAGCAGTATAATCGTTACTGCTATGATGATGTCTTTGAACCTCATTTCAGGTGGAACCCATTTGATACAAACAACGATTGGGTGTATGATAATGATAAGTGGAGACACTTTATCTGGGGATTTCAAAATATAGCAAATGCTTGGGAGGCGTGGTCTTATTGGATGAGAGATAAGAAGTATTCTTATAAACTTCCTTATGCACTTTGGAGTGAGTTGAACGATGGTTGGATGTGTATGTATGAATATTCTTGGACGAAGAAATGAAAGATTTTCTATATGGATTTCATAGCATTTACTTTGCTATTGTCTTTCGGATGGACTATAATGACGATATAGACCGACTTGCGTTCTTTGAGGAACTCAACTATGGGTGGAGACAAATGTATCTTGATGGATTTGATGAGAATGACTAAATAATAGTGCCTAATTTGGTGGTTCTTTTTAGGTTGGGACAAAGCACCTTCGGGTGCTTTTCCTGTATAAATACTAATAACCACCAAATTAGAGTAGAACTATGGTAAATCCTAACAGATTTTATACTTATGCGTATTTGCGTGAGGATAGAACTCCGTATTACATAGGTAAAGGTAGTGGGAATAGAATTTATTCATCCAATAGAAAAATAAAAAAACCAAAAGATAAAACTAGAATTATTTTACTTAAAAAAAATCTAACTGAAGAGGAAGCATTTAAGCACGAAATCTATATGATTAATGTCTTTGGTAGAAAGGATTTAGGAACTGGTATTCTTCATAATAGAACTGATGGTGGTGAAGGTGTTTCGGGTACTATAAGAAGTGAAGAATCTAGAAAAAAAATTAGTGAAGCAAAGAAAGGTAAAAATAATCCTCAATACGGCAAACGTGGTAAGAATTGTCATAATTATGGAAAATCTCATTCTGAAGAAATCAGAAAAAAATTAAGTGAGAGACAGAAAGGTGAAAAAAATCATAATTATGGAAAATCTTTTTCCGAAGAAACTAGAAGAAAAATGAGTGAGGCACAGAAAGGCGAAAAAAATGGAATGTATGGTAAATCACGTTCAGAAGAAAGCAGAAAAAAACAGAGTGAAGCACTTAAAGGTAAATATGGTGGAGAAAAACACTATCTTTACGGTAAATCACCTTCAGAAGAAACTAAAAGAAAAATAGGTGAGGCAAATAAAAATAAAAAATGGTGGAACGATGGTAAAGGAAATACTAAATTTTCTGAAGAGTGTCCTGGAGAAAATTGGGTTCCTGGTCGTGGAAAGAAAAAACTATATGTCACCTGACGAACTGGAACAAAGGGACTTGATTTTTATTGAGATTTTGATATAATATTTGTACTATAAGATGAACGATGGACTTTCCTATATTTCTAAACAAATTCATAATCGGCAATAAGTATCTTCGGAACACCAGTTTTTTTTGGTGGTTTCGTTTGATTAGTCATCAAGGTTTCCGCTTTGATGATTATCACATTTGGAGTTCATTTTGGAGTTCCTTGAATGGTGGATGGTTAGATATGAACTACAAGTGGGAGTTTGAGAAGTTCTTTGGTAGGGGAGCAAAACCAGAAAAGATTATCCTACCAAAAGAGGATTTTGATGCTCTTGTAGAACGATTGAATGAACCACCAGACCCAAAAGCAGTAGAACGATTAAAGCAGATTATGTCTAAAAAAGCCCCTTGGGATGATTGATTATGAGGATTAGAGGATTTGTTATTTTCTTTGTAGGACTTGGAGTTCTTGCATTTCTTATGAATGGTGCTGCAAACTGGATAGAAGCACAACCAACACCAAAAAACGAAAGATTTAAGGTTGTAGATAAATATCGTGGTTGTGAGGTTGTGAGATATGCACCTCAAAATGACGCAAAGTATCATTATCTAATGTATTGCTAAAATGAATGAGAAAGCAAAAATCTTCTACGATATTTGGAAGTGCGCCTACCAACGAAGACATATGTATAAGGGCACACCACGGGAATACGGAGAACACGATACACTATTGATGTGCCTAAAGATGAAAGGTGCTAAATGGACGCAGTTTGATACGGAGAAACCTCATTATCTACGATGAAAGTAACTGAACACAACATTACAGATTGGCAACTGAATGAGGATGAAATCCAAAGTTTAATTCACCTTACAAAACTTGAAATCAAAAGGTGTGAAGGTGATAGCACCACACAAACTTATTATGGTATAATTTTGGGAAAACTATTGATTATGAGGAACGATGTTCAGTAAAGCACTTCTAGGAACACAAACAAATAAAGTGAAGATGACTTGGGTGGAGTATATCTTCACTCATCTTATTCCCACTTGGTTTCAGTCATTCAACGATAACTTCCGTATGTGGAAAGATTTGATGACTGATAACTTTGAGGGTTATGCTCTACTGAAAGATGATGACCCATTCCAAGAATGTTATGATTGGTTCTGGTCAAGTATCAATATGGATGAAACATACCCAAAAGAGTTTCTAGAATATCTAATGCAAATGGTAGATGATATAGAAACTGGTAAAGAGAAAGTAGTTCCTATGGATGGAGATCTTATTGAACGATTGAAAGACCTTGTTAAAGATGTGGAGTTAGATGATGAATGAAGCGCACTATGGGTATGTAATCAATACATACTGGGACCATCTTAATATGCTTTCAAAAATGAAGGATAAGAACCCTCAACGATTTGAAGCATTTGAGTATTCACAAACGCATATCTATGATATGATAGATATACTACAACATCAGCAAAACTTACAGGATTAGTATAGTGGGGCAGCAAAGTCGGGTAGGGGTATTTGACTTGCGTAAGTCCCCATATTATAATATAAATAATGATACCCCTACTAAAAGAATAATGTATTATACTTACGCATATTTGCGTGAAGATGGAACTCCTTACTATATTGGAAAAGGTAAAGGTAAAAGAGTTTATAGCAATAACGGAAAACCCTGTGTAGTTCCAAAAAATAAGAATCAAATAATATTTTTAAAACAAAATTTAACAGAAGAAGAGGCATATATTCACGAAATTTATATGATTAGTATACTTGGTAGAATTGATATAGGAACAGGTATTCTTCGTAATAAATCTAATGGCGGAGAAGGAAAAAGTGGTTATATACATACGCAAGAAACAAAAAATAAAATAAGTCAAGCAGTAAAGGGTAAAAATCACCCTCTATATGGATGTTCTCCATCGTCAGAAACAAGAAGAAAAATGAGTGACTCTCTTAAAGGTAGAATAATAACTGACGAATGTAGAGCAAAAATGAGTGAGTCCCATAAAGGTAGACCACCAACTTATGGATTTAAAGGAAAAACTCATACAGAAGAAACACTACAAAATATGAGGAATAGAAAATGGTGGAATAATGGACAAATCAATAAAACTTCTGTAGAATGTCCTGGTGTCGGTTGGGTTCGTGGTATGCTTAAAGAGAGTAAAGGGAGGTGATTGAAATTGGGAATGTTTGATTGGGTTCGCAGTAGTTATGACTTAGGCCCTCAATTTACGAATACAATTTTACAAACAAAAGACATAGAAGAAGGTTATAGTGGCACTATGACACACTTTTGGATTGACCCGAAAGGTGTTTTGTGGTGCCCTGATTATACCGGCACAAATACCTTTGAGATTATTGAAGAAGATGACCCACGATATAACCCTAAACATCTATTCTTGAACTATGAGTGGATACCTACAGGACAACGCGGAAGGTATCAAGTTCATCCAATCACAAAATATATTGAAGTATACCCAGAAAGATGGAAAGGTGAATGGGAAGATTGGCCCCGATTGAAACTACATTTTAAGAAAGGTGTTCTTCAAGATTATGAGGATGTGACTGGACGATGATTGATACCTCTTTGTTTCCTTATGAAAAGTTCCCTGTGCGATTGCAGTTTGGTGAAAAGAAAGAGATTTCAGTTTGTTGGTTTGAGTGTGATGAGCACTTGCAAAAATACCTGAATAGGTATAAACTGGACAAGAGAACTATTAAGATTGATTATCGTGATGGAGAACCCACTAAGCCTAGTAAAGCAAACAAGAACAGTGTGGAATCGGGAACTAGAAAGACCAGTAGTAGAAGTTCAAGTGGAAGTAAACGGAGCACCAAAAAGTTGGATTCCCCTGGAACTGTTAGTCGCACTCGCAAACCTAAATCAAAATGAACGAAGCAACGAAACTGTTGTTAGCACTACAACAGATTGATAATCTTACCAGTTTGTTAGAAGGTAACGAGTATCAAACATTTTTATATTCACATCTAAACTCATTAAACGTAGAACTCAAGAGGCAATTAAGTCATTATGGAAAAACAACTGATTGATGATGCCTTCTATGTTGAGGAAAAAAGTTGGGGAACTTGGCAATCTCATCATCCTGATGGAAAAGGTATCATCACCGCTCTTACAGAAGAGGAATGTATTAGAGCAACACGTTGGTATTTGAAAGCAAAACAAGAAGGTGAGTTTGACAAATCACCCGAAAAAACATATGATAGCACTATTGGAGGAAAACTATGACAACACGTACATTTGTAGACAAAAATGGTAATAGTTGGTTTTGGGAAGAAACTCCTGAGGTTCTAGAAGTTCTTAAGAACTTTCACGCAGGAAACTATGAAGGTCCATTGTATGCTCCTCATCCTGATTTGAATAATGAAACTCCGTCTAACACCTAAGCAACAATTGTGGGCAGATGTATTTTGTTGTGCTGTAGAAAGGTCAAATCTCTATTTTGCAGATAAAGACCTTGACCGACACGCAAGGGAGCATACTACAGTTGTTTTAGCACTACAGAAAGGCGATGAGTTCTGGAGAGAAATACTGTGAAATATCACGTTTATGATGAAACAACTCCTTGGTATGATTTTCTTCAGTATTGTGAAATATGTTATCAGTTAAATGTACCAGGACAACCAAATCTCACTAGATTTATGAGATATAGGCAATATTTGAAAGAAGTTGGAGTTTTGTGATGTTTAAGTTTATCAAGTGGTTTATTTCACCCTCAAAACGACCTATTGTATGTGAAGATGTTGATGTTTATGAAAAATTGATTGAGTTGCAAAAAAGAATTGAAAAACTTGAAGAAGAAAATGTAGAGACAACAAACTGCATTTATGAGTTAGGAAACTCTGTTAATGCAGTAGATGCACGAATTGATATTATTCTAAATACTCCAAACATTACTGAATTTTAATAAACTATTATGACTTATTCTATTACTCTCCGTTCTGCTGATGGCACTGAAGAAGTAATCCAATGCGAAGAAGACCAATATATTCTTGATGCTGCTGAATATGCGGGTATTGACCTTCCTTCTAGTTGTCGTGCTGGTGCTTGCAGTGCTTGTGCTGGTAAAGTGATTGAGGGTGAGGTTGATAATGAGGATCAAACTTTCCTTGATGATGACCAAATGGAACAAGGATTTTCTCTGTTATGTGTAGCATATCCTAAGAGTGATTGTGTGATTCTCACTGAGCAAGAAGAGAACCTCTGATGTATGAAGATTTAAACAACTTTGAAAAAGCACTATCACATTTTGGTACTAGAGTTGATATAATCTGTTCTTTGGAACTTGGAGGAAAGATTGATGCTGAGACAGCTTATCAGAACATTAAAGACGAACTTAAAGACCTCAAAAAAGCACGAAAGCGACAGAGAAAAGACGAGGAGGTGTGATAAGTGTGGTGAAGAGAAACCTCTTGACGAAAACCACTATCAGGTGGTAAAGTATTTTCGTCAGGGGTTCTCTTACTACTGCAACGACTGTAACAAACCAAAACCCAAAGATTGATTATGGACTTTGATTACAAAAAGTATTCGCTTGATAAGTTGAATGAATGGATGCACGATGCACTCTCCTGCAGTGAAGCAACACCGCAGGAGATTTATGATGTGATTAAAGATGTGGTGAGTGAGAACTATTACACTTACAAGATTGAAACTGAAAAGTGTTATGAACTTCTTTGCCTACTGAATGGTAACGGTATCGGTCATATTCAAGCATATGATGATTATGTTACTGACCCCAAAGGTAATCAAGTGAAAGTTTGCAGTAAAGATGACCCATCACCTGAATGTCAAGGTGCTTGGAATGATTTTTGGGAAGAGAACTATTACCCAGAAGAATATAAAGAGGATAAAGTAGTTAAGTGGCAACTTCCTGTTGAAGTTGATGGATTAACTGGGGATTGTTTTGTTAACTTTCCTGATGATTTGTTGGAAGCAGCAAATCTTAAAGAAGGAGATATGGTAGAGTGGGTAGATAATAATGATGGTAGTTTTACACTGAGGAAAGTTAATGGCACTAAGTAAACAAACACTAGAACACCTATTAGAGGCTGAAAGTCATCTGAGAGCAGCAATTAAATCTGCTGCCACAAATGAGAAACCACTTGTAGTTAAACAACTCTCACAACTTCTTCTTGATATTGAACAATGTAAGAAGTTTGAAGAGATTATGGATATGCTTGAAGACCGTAAACCTGGAAGCAAAGGTAACTTTGGTTCTTTCTTTGATAATAATTAAGTTTTGTAACGACACTCTAAAGACATCATTAAGGAATCGCACTTATCTCTTAAATAATGTTAGGATTTAAAGATATATGGGAGCAAAATGATGACTTATTCCAAGAAGAATACCAGTGAACTCACACAAACTGAATGGGATGAAATGGTTGCTCTTAAGAAAGCTATAAACTATGATATTACTCAAGTTCATCCAGAGAAGATGGAACAATTCACTGAGTATCTTGTTCGTAGTTTGAAGGAGAAGGGTGGTTGATAAATAATGATGCTTATTCGTGGTTGTTTAAGCAGAAAGGGGTCTTTGTGACCCCTTTCTTATATAAATAGACATAACCACGGATAAAGCAGATGGAATACTATACTTACGCTTATTTGCGTGAAGATGGCTCACCTTATTATATTGGTAAGGGGAAAGGTGATAGGGCATATAGAAAAAAAAGGAAGAATGGAAAACCTCCAATAGATAAATCTAGAATATTAATTTTAAAGCAAAATTTAACTGAAGAAGAAGCATTTAAGCACGAAATCTATATGATTGCAGTCTTTGGTAGAAAAGACTTGCGGACAGGTATTCTTCATAATAGAACTAATGGTGGTGATGGAACAAGCGGACATAAAATGAGTGAGATTGGTAGGCATAAATTAAGTAACCTAAAAAAAGGTGTAAAATTACCAGAAAGTCATATAAAAAATATTGCAAAATCAGTTAAAAAAAGATGGGAAGACCCAGAATATAAAGAAAAAATGTCACTTTTACAGAAAGGTAAAAAGAAAAGTGAGGAACATAAGAAAAAAATTGGAGAAGCAAATAGAGGAAAATCTGTTAATAAAGGGTTGTTTTCTAAAATATGGGAAATAACTTATGAAAATGGAAATGTTGAAATTGTTTATGATGGTCTTCCACTTTGGTGTGAAAAAAATGGTTATTTCTGGAGTAAAATAAGAGATTTATCAAGAGGAAGGGCAAAGAGGTCAAGTGGTCTTGTGTCAGTTAGGGAAGTGTCACATGGAAAGTGGCAAAGACGCTTGGATGCCCTATAATACAGTTGTTGATTTGAGGAACCTCCCATAGCGACTCGTGGAAGAATTGGAATTGAATTGAAAGATGGTTCGATATTGAGCATCTATTCACACTACGATAATTATCCCGAATACAACGGTAGGATTCTTCGCACTCACTACAATACCCGTGAAAAAGTTGCGGAACTTGTAGATGGGGGGGATGTGAGTTGCCTTTGGACTGATGATCGCTGGGATAATAGTGGGGATGGTTCTTATGGACCTAACTATTACTCCTATCGTGGTGATAATTGCCCTCCTCGCCTTGATGCAAACAAGTACGATTACCTTGCTGAAGGTGAAGAGTACGCTTATCTCTACACTCTGAAAGGTGAGTGGGTGTGCTATAATCGTAATGAGTTTGGTAGTAAAATGCCTGAAATTTGTGAAATCCCCTCTGGAGCACTTGCTGTTTAATTATGAAACCTAAGTATCTTGCTGCTGGACTGATTGCTTTCTCTGCTGTGATTGGATGGAATGTATTCCTAGTGCAGCGTGATGATGCAATGTATAAAGAATACTATCGTCGTCAAGCAATAGAGAACCTCAAACGACCACCAAGCAAAGATATTGCATATTCTCCCAAAGAACAATTTTGTCAGTCTCAAGCGCACTGGCATCCTGATTGTGATGTAGAATGAGTTTATCACTTGCAATCGCAATCTACTGTGCTATGATTGCTGTGGTCTCATCACTTCTCACTTATTATTTCAAGGTGATGAGACCTAGAGAAGAAGAACAACTTAAAGGAGGAAAAACTCTTGATTGATTATAACAAAGACCGCAAAGACCTTCAGATTGATAGGACTGCTGATGATTTCTGTATGTGGGCAGAAGAACAAGCAGCAAAGTTTGAAATCACGGTTGATTATTTCTTTGAGGAGTTTCTTCTGGATTGACAATCAAACCAAAAAACATTAAACTAAAGGAGTAACTTACACAAACAAATGAAGTATCTGTATATTGTTGATTTCTGGGTTCCTTTTCCTTCTTCGGAATATGGTGGACTAATCAATGTTATTGCTAAAGATGACATTGAATGTCACGATATTCTGAGGGATAGTGAAATCTCTTATGATTCTTCCTATGACAATAAGATTATGGAGCGTGTAGTTGCTGCTCCACGTTTTGCTCTTGCTGAAGAAGAAGAGTCCCGCGTTGTTGAATCCTTTACGACCTGATGAGTAATCCTGAAATGAATCGTCTTGCGTTTGATTTGAAACAACAATACCAAGACCGCATAGAAGATTTGCAACAAAAGATTACAGAACAGCAGAAAGAAATCCTAAAACTCCAAGAACAGATTAAACTGCTATCATACGACAAATACTACGATTGTTGATAAATACTAATGCCTGAGTTGGGTGCAATCTTCACAGGTAGAGAGGGAGCAGAAATGCTCCTTTTCTTTTATAAATACTATTGCACCCAACTAAAGAGCAGTTATGGAAAATCCTAAGAGATTTTACACTTACGCATATTTGCGTGAAGATGGAACACCTTATTATGTTGGAAAAGGAAGTAAGTATAGAGCATATTATAAAAAAAGAAATGAAGTAAAACCGCCGAAAGACAAATCTAAAATTATATTTTTAAAGAAAAATTTAAGCGAAGAAGAAGCATTTAAACACGAAATTTATATGATTAATGTGTTTGGTAGAAAAGATTTGGGAACGGGTATTTTGCGTAATAAAACTGATGGTGGCGATGGAATATTCAATTTGATAAGAACAAAAGAACATATGGATGCTCTACGCAGAGGTAGATTAAGTTATTCTTTTACTGATAAAGTTAAAAATAAAATCAGTAATACCTTAAAGGAAAAAAATATTAAACCACCATCAAGAAAAGGTATAAAACACAAAGAAGAATATTTCAATAAAAGATGTAAAAAAACATATAAAATTATAAATCCAGATGGAAAAATCTTTATCACAAATAGATTAAAGAATTTCTGTAAGATCAATAATTTGACTTGTAGTTGTATGTGTGATGTTGCTAATGGAAAATACAAACAATATAAGGGGTGGACAGTTAAAATACTGGAACAGAAACCTTGACTTTTGCTTGATTTTTTCTTATAGTGTCTTTGTTGAGTAAAACTTAGTTTGGAACTTCCACCTCTACCTTATTCTGCCCCCGATGGATATTATTATGAATGTGAAGAATTCAAGAGGAATGTTGTTCGTATTTGGTTATGCAACACTCATAAGTTTGACTACAATAATGGTGCTCCAACGAAAACAATTCATTCATTTTATAACACCAAAACCAGAGAATACTTTGCCCCAATCAATAGTAAGACCATCGGTGTTCGTGTAAATATTAAAGATACACGAAATTATACAACGATGCCGATTAAACAATCTCCATTAGATAAGTTTTTCGTATGATTTTCTCTGAAGGCACAGCAGTCATCTACAAAGAAATGTGTGGTGTGATTGATTTTGTATGTGACCACTATGTGGTTATACAACTTCCAGCACATCCTAATCGCAACTCTCCGAGATTGTTGGTATTCAGAGAATATTATAAGAATATTACAATACAAAAAGCATCAACTAAATGAAACAAAAGAAAACTGTTTGGAGGTTAATAGCAAAATCTCTTGGGGAAAAATCAGGTAAAAATGATGCAGAGGCGGATAGGATTGCTCTTATCCGTCTTTTGATGTTTCTTTCTATTTTTATTACAAACGCATTTATTATCTTTAATGCTGTAAGAACTCATATCGTACCAGCAGAACCTAAACCAGTGAAGTGTATCATTCTAAATACATAAAATACGCTAGACAAATGAGAACTTTTAGAGAGTTTATTCATATTTGCGAAGGAAAGAAAGCACCTCCTGGTGCAGTAAAGGGAACATATAAAGAGAAAGATGGTGTGAAAACTTATACTCTTGCTCCTTATGAAGGTCCATCGGGACCATTGGGAAGTGAGAAGAAAGTGATGAAAACTCTTGATAAGCAAGGTGGAATTGGTGGTGGTGCGATTAAGAAAGCAAAGAAGAAAGCGAAGAAAATTGAGAAGATTGAAGAGCAAGATCCACATATGACTCCAACAACTTTCAATGTTGTAAAAGCAAGAGAGCAGGCAAAGGGTGGGATTCAACATAGAAAACACGTTCACGGAGAACTTGCAAGAGAAGCAGGGGCACAACAAGCAGCAAAACAAGCAAGAATTAAAGCTATTATGAGTCGCTAATAAAATAGCTCACCTCCAAAGTGTCCTAATAATGTAAGCAACCATTCTTAGATGGATCCTTTCAACGACAACTATCAAATTGAAGAGGAAGGTTACTTCAACTTTGTTGATGAAGATGACATCTTTATTGATGAAGAGTTTGATGACCAATCCTTCAACGAATACCTCAACTCTACGCAAGATTTCTGATTATGACGCCCGAAACTTATACTTTCAGTGGTGATGCTGTTACCTTCCTTGGTTTGGTTGGTGTTGCTTCAACGCTTCTTATTGTTGTTACTTCTTTCCGTAGGTTCTTCAATAGTCCTTACAATGTTCGTGTGACACCTAAACAAGTGACCACCGAACCTACCACTGAAACCGAAACTCCTGTATCCTGAACAAATGACTGAAACTGTGAACGTGCTGCCTCATCTGAACGAACTCAAAGAGATTTGGCGCAAGCAAGATTTCACCTTTACTAAACAACAACAGGAGGAATACGACCTTTTGCTTGCTGCACGTCGTGAACGTGTGAAATACTTTTACGATAATGATATGGTGTGTAAGATTAGTAAATCTGCTCAAGATAAACTTCGTGATGCTGAAGATAACTAAATACTAGAAAAGTGTTTAGATGACGATGAAGACCTTTCAGGAGTTTATGTCTATTTGCGAAGCGTCTGATGCTGATGCTGCCAAGCAACTTGGTTGGGGTGGTGGCGCCTCAATTAAGAAAACTGGAGAAGGTGGAAGAATCGGAAGAGAGCGTAAAAAGACAACTCCCGAAAGGCGTCGTATGAGAGCAGTCGGTGGGGGTAAAATGGAACCCGTTGACTATAAACCACGCAAGGATATTGGTCAGCAAAGAACAGCATCTGAGCGCCAACAACAACCAGAACAAGAGCGTGGAAGTGCTGAAGTAAAGCAATCTTATGCTGAAAAGGTAAAAGCAGAACGTAGAGCAGCAGCGCAAGCAAGAATTGCTGCTAAGAAAGGTGGTGGAGAAGCACCATCAGCAGCAAAACCAAAGGCAAAGGAAGCATCAGCAACTGCAACAAAACTTTTATCTAAAAAGAAAGAAGAAAAACCAGCGCATCCTGACTATAAACCTCAGCAAGCGTCTGGTATGACTAGAGCAGAAAGAGATAGAGCAAGAAATAAGGCAAAAAGTGAAATGCTAAAGCAAAGAAAAGCAAAACTCTTCGCAGATTTTAAGGAAACTCACGGTCGTTCACCAACTGCAAAAGAAAGAACTAAGTTGCTTGGTTTAGCTCATCAATCAATGAAAGGTTGATTGAATTAAAATATCTCACCTCCAAAGTGTCCCTATAGTATAGGCACAACCACATTATGAACCGAATTGAAATCCAAAGAGCACTTTATGATGCTCGCAATGAGTATCTGAAGGCAAAGAAATCTGTAGAGTTCTGGACTCGTGAGATTGCTTTCCTGAAAGAATGTGAGGATAATCTGGACAAACCTGCTGATTGGTTGTATAATGAAATGTTTGGTGATACTCCTATCGCTGAAGAAGTTTACGGAGGTTGATGATGGCAACTTGGAGAGCAGAAGTATTTGTCAACTCACAAGTTGGCAGGATTACAACGGAAGTAGAGGCAGCAACTGCATCTGGAGCACAGCAACAGATTTATGCTAAGCACGGAAATGTTCAGCAGATTGTTAATCTTCGCCAAGTAAGTTCTGGTGGTGGAGGTTCTTCATTCAGTTCTGGAGATACTGAAGGACTTGTGTGGTTGCTTGGAATTGGATTTGTACTCTATTTGCTTGTAACTTACTGGTATATTGCTATTCCTGTCGCAGTTGTTCTTGGTATTCTCCTTTTTATGGGAATGTCAGAGGATTAAAATAGCTCACCTCCAAAGTGTCCTAATACTAGATAATGCAACTTATGAACATTCAACTCCGTCCCCATCAAGAACGTGGCGTTGCTGCTATGCAACAGCATAACAAAGGTCAAATCATTGTTCCTACTGGTGGTGGAAAGACGCTCAAGATGATCTATGATGCTCTGCGCGAGTTTCAATCTGAAACTCCTCAGACCATTGTTGTAGTCGCTCCGCGTATTCTTCTTGCTGAGCAACTCTCTGCTGAGTTTCTGGAGTTTATTACTAACGCTAAGGTTTTTCACGTTCACAGTGGTGAGACGCATCACGAAAGTTCTACTCGTCCCCGTGAGATTTACAACTGGGTTAATGCTAATGCCGACAATCACAAACTGATTGTAACCACCTACAACTCTCTGTCACGTCTTCAAGTGGCACAGATTGATGTGGATACCATCTACTTTGACGAAGCACATAACAGCGTTCAGCGTCACTTTTTCCCTGCGACTGAGCACTTCTCTGCTAACGCACGACGCTGCTATTTCTTCACTGCTACCCCCAAACATTCTCTTGCTGTGGGTAAACCTGGAATGAATGATGTTGCTGTTTATGGTCAGGTCATCTGCAAAGTTCCTGCTCCTGAACTTGTTGAAGGTGGTTACATTGTGCCCCCTAAAGTTATCGTCAAGCAACTGCCGATGGTAACTGGAAAGCAGACCAACTATGACCGCGATGCAGAGAACCTGCTGGAAACGATTGATGAGAACAGCGTCGGTAAGATCCTGATCTGTGCTAAGGCAACCAAGCAAATCGTTTCGCTTGTGTCTGAAACTGATTTCTGCTCTGAACTAGAGGATCGCGGTTACTCTTGGATGTATATCACCTCCAAGACGGGTGCTATCATTGATGGTCAGAAAGTGAACCGCGAGGTATTCTTTGACACCCTATCTGCTTGGGGTAAGGATAACGACAAGAAGTTCGTTGTTCTACACCATAGCATCCTCGCTGAGGGTATCAACGTCAGCGGTCTGGAAGCGGTACTCTTCCTTCGCAATATGGACTTCATTGGTATCTCTCAGACCATCGGACGTTGCATCCGTTTGCATCACGATGATGCGAAAGGTATGCGCGATGGACGTATCCAACCTGGCAACCTTGCTCAGTATAGCAAATCGTTCGGTCTGGTTTGTGTACCTGTGTACTCTAAGGTTGGTATCAGCACCGCCCGTGCAGTTCAGTCGGTTGTTGATACGATTTTCCAGAAGGGGGAACCTGCCGTGTCGGTGGTTCGCAGGTGAGACCCGCTGAGAACCCAGTCCCCATCAGGGTTCAAACCCTGATTTTTCTGTAATTTCACCACAACCGACCTAGAACCCATCCGCCGCAACCAAATCAACGATTTTTTCAAAAGTGTAATGAACAACGAAACTTTTCTATGTCCTTGTTGTAGTTCTGAGAAAACATCAGACCATTTTGTGCTATCAGGCAGAAAGTTTCCTCTCATTTCAGTATGCAATGAGTGTTCTGATGAGCACTTCGTTGAGAAGGTTGATTGCACTTGTTCCGTATGCAAAAGGAAACTACCTCACACCTATTTTCAACACTATCGCACAAGATTCAAGAAGAATGGTATGCGATTGCGAGTAAATACAAATTGTAAGGATTGCTCACGGAAAGAAAGTTCTATCGTTTCTAAACTCAAGAGGGACAATCCTCCACCATCTTACTTGACTTCCTGCCCACAATGTAGTAAAGTTTGTTATGAAAAGGTAGAGGACATTCCTGAGGGTGTTGATGGTACAAATGGACCTTGGCAATGTGACCACGATCATAAAACAAAACAGTTTCGTGGATATTTGTGCAAGCGTTGCAATACAGGAACTGGACTAATCGGTGATAATGTAGAATACTTCCAAATTGCATTAGAGAATAAAAAAGAACGATGAATCTCAATCAAATTATTACATCTGATAACGTTGAGTATCTAAAAACTCTTCCTGATGAATGTATTGATTTGATTGTAACTTCCCCTCCCTATGATGAACTCAGAGATTACAATGGATATACTCTAGACCTTCACAGTTTGGGTGAGCAACTTCTTCGCGTCTTGAAGGATGGTGGAATCTGTGTGATGGTAATACAAGATTCTACGAAAGATTTTGCTAAATCTCTAACGTCATTTCGCACGATTGTTGATTGGTGCGATAACATTGGATTTCGTTTGTTTGAGTGCAACATATATCACAGACAAGGAACTGAGGGTGCTTGGTGGACTAAAAGGTTTAGAGTGGATCATGAATATATGCCCATATTCTTGAAGGGTAGGAGACCACAATACTTTGACAAAGAGAATATCAAAATACCATCAAAGCACGCCAATAAGGTTATGACTGGTGCTAACATTCGCACTAAAAATGGTAAAACTGGTTCTCGCAAAGTTAAAATCAATCCAACAAAATGCCCAGGAACTGTGATGACATTTGGTAATACTTGTGGTGGAGAAAGTAAGTTAAAAAGTCAGCATCCCGCAGTATTTCCCAATATGTTAGCGTATGATATGATAGAATGTTTCTGTCCACCAAACGGTGTGGTTCTTGATCCATTCAATGGAAGCGGCACTACAACTCTAGCAGCAAAGTGTCTAGGTAGAAACTATATTGGAATAGACATTTCTGAAGAGTATTGTAACATTGCTGTTCAGAGATTGCACACTGAAACGATAACCAGAAAAAAGGTAGAAACTACAAATCAACTTATAGGATTGGAGCAATTTATTAGTTATGATTGAAGGATTCATTATTGGTAAAGGTGACTATGCTGCCGTTCCTTTCGGTGAGCAACTGATGATAATCTATCAGGGTGAGCAACTCAAAGTATGCAAGACCGAAGCATCAGCACGAAAGTTTATTGTGGATCATAAAAAGGGTAAATCCCAGGCACAACTTCCTATAGAATAAAATAGCTCACCTCCAAAGTGTCCTAATAGTATGACGACCAAACAAATGCAGAACAAACATCTAGAGCACCCTGAAGATTGTATCCTGACTGGTGATCTGTCAGTTCTGGATTGGTTCTCTGAATCTGATAGTTCTATCAGCATCAAGATGGATGGTGCTCCTGCTATTGTGTGGGGAACAAATCCTCAGAATGGTAAGTTTTTTGTTTGTACAAAAGCAGCATTTAACAAGCAAAAGATTCGTCTTTGCTATAATGAGGATGACATCTTCACACATTTCGGTGGACAACCTCGCGTAACGCAAATCCTCATTTTCTGTCTGGATTTCCTTCCTCGCACTAATCAAGTGTTGCAAGGTGATTGGATTGGTTTCGGCAGTGGGTTGGATACATTTACTCCGAACACGATTACCTACAAGTTTCCTGCACCAGTTCGTCAGGATATTATCATTGCACCTCACACAATCTACAGCGGTGCTGATGATATTCGTGAGATGACTGCTGCTCCTTTGATGAGCAAACTCATCAGCACTAAGCATTGTCTTTTCGTGCAACCTCAGGTCTCTCTTAATCCTTTCCGTGAGGATTTGGAGGATGTGTGTAACTTTGCAAAGCAAATGTCTACGCTGTGTGAGTTTGTGAGCGACAAGAAAGCATCACAAATTAAAAAAGAGATCAACGCTTGCATCCGTGAGCAAAAGGTCATTGATGAGGATGAAATTGCAGAAAAATGTGATTGTGATGTGAATGTCCTGCGTCTTTGGAAGTTGGTTAAATCTATCAAGGATGATTTGTTCCTGTTCATTCACGAAGAGGATGACATTGAGTGTTACATTCACGATGAGCAATCATTCCACGAAGGTTATGTGATTTCCAACAAGTATGGGACACTTAAAGTAGTGGACCGCGAAGTATTCTCTCACGCCAACTTCACCGTCAGCAAGAATTGGGGTTGAGATAAAATAGCTCACCTCTAAAGTGTCCTAGTAGTATGAGCACAACCAAAATGACTGAAACTGATCTCCTCACTCTCCGTGAGCAACTTCAGGAAGATTTGATGTCTTGGCGTGATGTAAATGATCTGCCCGAGTTTGTTGATGAAGAACTCTGCGACATCGTTGTTTATGCTTTCTCCAAGTTCCTGAATAAGTGATTATGACTATCACTCTCGCTGAATACGCTGCACAGAAAGATGCAAGCAACACAATTTACCTTAACATCGTTAAGTATGGTTTGATGCTGTGTGATGCTCTCCAGCAAGATGCACCCGATGGTTACTTCTATGAACTGGATAGTTCTGGTCGCAAGTATCATAAAATCTGGATGCACATTGGAGACCGTCGTGATAGCATCCACGCCTTTATTGATAAGAAAACTGGTTCAGTATTGAAACCTGCAAGTGTAAAGGCACCTGCGAAGGGTGAGCGTTACAATCTGCTCTCTATTCCTTCCCGTGAGAAGTGTTTTGAGAACGCAACCTGGCACGGTTCTTATTTGTACGCTCGTTGATTGAAAGGGGGGACGCTGAAAGTGTCCTAGTAGTATGAACACTCCAAACTGGAAACACAACTCTGGTAAGCATAAACGAACCAAGGGTATGTGTAAGGGTAAAATCAAATCCCGCAAGCAATCTCTTCAATCACTCAAACTGAAACTGAAATGACCCTCACGCACATTAACGGCAAAAAACTCAAACAGTTTGCTATTACTGCCCCTGGATTTGAGTTTCCTGATTATGTTTATGCAGAAACAAGAGAGCAAGCAATTCTAGAGTGGGCAGATACTATTGTTTCTGTTGATGTAACTGAAATTGAAGAAGATTGAAATGACTATTCCTAACTACAACGCCATTTCTTTTCATTCTGAAGAAGAACATCAGGCAGCACTTTATGATGCTTGTTTGTTGATTGTCAATACCTACAACCAAACAGATATGCTGGATGGTTATTGTTTTGACCACGGAAAAAATGAAACTATTACTTCATACGATTTTATGAAGTTTGCGCGTCGTATTATCAACAATTATGATTGCAACCCAAATGACTGTACCTAATCTCACAAGTCAGCACATAGATTTTAATGCTTGGTTGGAAGAATGTCCTGTTGAATGGTTCAAAAGTGCAAAACCAAGTGTAAATGGTTCTGCAACTTATGAGTTCTTTTTTGATGCTGTGACTGAGGAAGAATGACCTACTCAAATTTCACACATAAAGAACTAAATGCTCTTTGTTCGGTATTTTTAGATCAAGTTGATTGGGGTGATAAGGAATTGACTGGTCTTGAAAGTGAAGAGTGTTTAGTTTTGTATCATAAACTTACTAAAATGCGAGAGGAACTTAAATGACCTACTCAAATCTCTCCACCTTTACATAACCCTTATGCGACTTTCTATCACCTTTTGCTACATTGCATAGATGTGACTTTGAAAGATTATTCTCACGACAATACTTCGCAAGATTAGTAACTTCAATAACTTCTCCAGTTTCTTTAGTTAAAATCCAACTTTTTTCTGCGATTGTTCTACCTTCACTCTCAAACTTTTCTCTTTGAGATTTGTTGCCTTTCACTCCATTCTCTTTAACCTTATCTGGATTTTGTTCTCTCCACTTTCTTCCACCTTCTAGGATAACATTCATAAATGCTCTATTTCTTGCTTTTCTAAACTCTGGATTTTTTACATCACCTAAAATCATTTTGTAAGCACAAAAATCTTTATAATCTCCCCACAATCTCCACTCACAATAATGAAACATTGCGTGTTGAGTTGGTGTTACTTCAACAAGATTTGTTGGGTCGTCAGTTCCACCTCTGTGTTTGGGAATAATGTGGTGTTTGTGTTTCATCTTTAACCAAAGTTACCAGTATTATTTAGCGTAATGACTAATGATTTTGCAACTTCCAATCTATCAAAAATCAAAACAAAGTTTAGGACTTCTGGTGCTATTTCACAACCACGAAGAAAGGCAGGTTCTACACTCAACGACATCGGAATGAGCACCAAAGAAACTATCAAATGTGCTACACAAGATGAGTATCTCAATCGTCTGTATTATGCTTTTGACAATAGCACAGATGATAAACTGCGTCGGTTCATTTATGCTGAGATCCGCAAGATCCACATTCAGAGAGGCACTTGGTAACTGAGAGATAAAATAGCTCACCTCCAAAGTGTCTCAATAATATAAAGGCAACTATTCAACGTGTTTGTTTCTATTTTTGAGGACGGATCTCTCCAAGATTACATCAATCAAAATGCACAAGATCCTTGGATTGGTACACCTTTCCAGGGTTATGTGTTTATGTCTCCCAAGCAAAAGGGGGAGTTTGGTGAGCGTTTCGTCTCTAAGTTCTTTGAGAATGTATTGTTGTGTGATGTAAAACGTGCCAAAACATCTACAGCAGGGCACGATCGTGTGATTGATAACATTCGCACAGAAATCAAGTTCTCTCTTGCTACCCGTGACAAAAAAGGTGGCACAAAGAAAGATCAATTTATCATCAATCACGTTTCTAAAGATAAAGATTGGGAACGTCTTGTGTTCTTTGGTATCAACCAAGATGAGAAAGATTGTCGCCTGTTTTGGTTCAGTAAAGAGGATTTCCTGAATCATCTTGAGTCGGAAGATTGTCTGTTTGCACCACAACAAGGTGGAAAATCTATCGGCAATGATGATTACATTTGCACAAAAGTTGATCGTCTGGTAGAATGTTCCTTTGTGAAGAGCATAACCGAATGGTGAATCTATTTCACGGCGATTGTTTAGACATTCTGCCAACACTTGCAGACAACTCTGTAGATCTGGTGTTGGTAGATTTGCCATACGGTACAACAGCGTGTAAATGGGATTCTATCATTCCTCTGGACAAATTGTGGGAGCAATATAACAGAATCTGTAAGGAAGATGGTGCAATGGTATTCACTGCAGCACAACCTTTCACCACTATACTTGCAGCATCAAATCTTGAGAACCTTCGTTATGAATGGATTTGGGAAAAACCGCAAGGAACTAATCCTATGAACGCGAAAGTTATGCCTCTCAAGTCACACGAAAACATCCTGGTCTTTTATAGAAAGAAACCCACATACAATCCTCAGATGTGGTACTCTACACCTTACAGTGGTTTCTCATCAGAAACCAGTAAGATTGGTGAGGTTTATGGTAAAGCAAAGAGCAAGCATAGGGATAATCCTGATGGATCAAGATACCCTAAGACAGTATTGCGATTCAAGCAAGAAAAGGGTCTGCATCCTACACAAAAACCTGTTGATTTGATGGAGTATCTAATCAAAACGTACACTAACGAAGGTGATACTGTGCTAGACAATACGATGGGATCAGGTACAACTGGTGTAGCATGTGTGAACACCAACAGAAACTTTGTGGGTATTGAGAGTGATGAGAAATACTACAAGATCGCTGAGGAAAGGATCAACAACCCACTCTTAAATGCTATGAATTAAAATAGCTCACCTCCAAAGTGTCCTAGTAGTATGAGCAACAACATCGTTTCCGAAATCTACTCCTACCACACAAACTGGAAGGAGGGTAAAGTCAACCAGATGTGGATTGAGCAATCTGGTGATGAGAACAAAGGTTATTCTTTCGTCGCTGTAGCACACAATCCCCGCAATGGTAAGACGATGGAAATGTCTAACCCTCGCACATCTTACCGTGAAACTCTAGAATGGGTTCGTGGTTGGTGTGGTACTTTTTGTGTTCTTCCTGTTTGATTTCTTACACTCAACTCAACAACTTTAACTCTTTGTGACTGATAAAGAACAACAAATCCCTAAAGATGGCGAACGTTGCATTAACGTGCGTCGTCAAGATAATGGTTTGTGGGAGGTTCACATCCAAGTTTTCAAGTTCAACAAACTTCGAGGTGATTCTTATTGGAACACTTTGGCGTATAGGACATATCAAAAAAAATCTGATGCTGAACGTTATGCTGCAAGATTTGTGAACTGATGAACAAAACCTTCGGTTCTTCTGCTATTCAAGTTTCCTGATTATGAAAACCAACTCTAACTCTTCTTGGATTGATGAACTGATTAAATGGGAAAATGCTCATCCTGAGTATCAACCATTTGAGGAGGATGAAAACTCTCAACGCCGACAAAACCAGAAAGAAGATTATTGATTATGACTACTGATTTACTCAAACTCTATAAACTTTGCATCCTTGATTTACTGATTGCGATTGATGAGGATGTAGTAGATTGGAGGAACTATCCTAAACTTTGGGAAGCAATCCGATTTGCTGATACTACTCTTGACCTCTGGGCAGGAGATAATCTCAAACAGATGAAAGAACAACTTTGGAATGAACTGAAATGAAAAACTATCGCGTGATGGTTGAAACTAAAGATGGATGTTGTACTATTTGGTATGAGAAATCCAACGCAAAGACCGCAGACAAACTTATCCTAAATCGCGTCTATAATCAACTCTGCGGTCTCAACATTAAAGAAATCTCTGTTATTCCTTCTGTTTGATTATGTACCGCACACTTTCTGAACTTCGCAACAGCATTAACAAACTGATTGAGCAACAAGGTGAAGACGCACCTTGCGCTGCATTTGTATTCACCAAAGAAGATGTTTTTGAGTTTGGTGAGAATGATGAGGAAAATCATTTTCCTATTGTTTTCACTCAAGATGTTCTCTGTGATGTAGGAGGATGTTCCTACATTTACGAACAGGTTGGTGAAATGATTGACGATTCAATCCGCCTTCGTAAGAAACTCCCACTCTACGCTAACTGATTATGTCTGACCTGCAAGAGTTCTACGATTATGTTCTCTCTTTCTATGGTGCTGATGGATTGTATCCTATGGGTGCAACTCTGAGCGTCATCAAGCAAGCAACATCCACACACATTAAGATACTTAAACTGAAAGGAAATGAGTTCTGTGGTGATAGTATTGACCGCGAATGTGTGCGGGATTTGTTAATCTCAAAATATGGTCTGACCTTCCCAACTGCTCCCGTCTCACTTGCGTCTCGCTGAGAACCCTGTCCACCACTAGACCAAAAACCTGATTTTTCTGCAATTTCACCTGACAGACCCCATAGGTCATCTGCTGCAGAGAAATTAACGATTTTTTCCAAACTCTAAACAATCCAATGAAATACATCGTTCAACTCTATCAAGGTGGCAAAGTGTTCACTGAGGAAGTGTATGCTAGCACACCCAAAGATGCCCGTGAAACTGCACTCATTCGCAACCCAACTTGTAAGGTAGTTGGAGTGAACGCAAAGTTCAACTGATTAAAATAGCTCACCTCTAAAGTGTCCTAGTAGTATGACTGACACTTTCACCGTTCGTTTCTGGTCTGAATCTCTTGATTCTCCAGAATACATTGGACCTTTCTACTCTGAAGAAGATGCCCAAGATTATTGCGATGCCCGCAACGGTTCGCTATCTCTAAGCGGTATTCCTTCCTGGGTTGCAAACTACTCTATCGTTGACTGATTATGCTCTTCCAAGTTACTGAAATTGAGTTTGATTTTGAGATGGAGGATGATGAATATCCTTCAGATGATTATCAACAAGCACTCACAGAAGAAACAATCGGTCAAATCTGGGAAGCAGATGATGAGGATGATCTAGTTGAAGAGATTACCTGTGCGACAGGTTGGTGCATTAAATCCATTGATTATCGTCACATTCTGAAATGAGAATTGTCCTTCTCTTCGCTACACTTTTCGTTGGTATTCAGTTCGGAGCAAATGCTATCGCAACCGTGAGTGAGTATCAAGAACAGCAAGCAGATCGCTTCTGTGAAATCAACCCCAACTACTGCAACGCAAAATGAACATTACTCAAGAACAATACGATCTACTGGTTGCAAAATACGCCAGCGACATTGTAGAAGGAATGGATATGGACAGTTTGATAGAGTTTGCGTGTGATACGATTGAAGAAAATCTCCGCAAGATGCACCCCAATTCTGATGAACTTCTCCAAGAGATTTCAGAGGTTTATGGTGAAGATTATGCGGAAGAGTTCGTGCAAAGTGTAATTGAATGACACGCAGAAGTTTAACACTCAAACCGCCTTGCAAAGTGAAAACAATTCTCCTGATTTTCACCGTTGCGTTTATACTCTCGCCAGGAGTTCGTAACGTTACCGCTAACACATTGCACACCGTCGCTGATATTATTCAACCACAATGATTGAAACTGATTTCTTTATTCTCTCACAAGAACAGTATCAGCAAACTCTCCAAGATGCTGCCATTGAAGGTGTATCTGTTGACTACTATTTGCTGGAGTTTTGTACTGTTGAAGGTGAGTGGGTTACAGTGGAATAAAATAGCTCACCTCTAAAGTGTCCCAATAGTATGAACGACCAAACCTCCTACACTTCTCCTCACACTGGTAACATTTATCAGTGTATTGTTGAGAAGAATTGGCGTCAATCTTGGGACGCAAATGGTAATGCTTTCAAGAAGTATTACAACACTTATAGTTTCTTTCTGAATGGAGAGTTTATCACTAAAACTCTTCACAATGATGAAAAGACTCTAAGCACAACGTTTGGAGAGTTGGAGGGAGTTTATACTCCTTGGATGACATCTGCAAGGGATTAAAATTACTCACCTCCAAAGCGTCCTAGTAGTATGAACACAAACGATCTCCTAGACAGCATCAAACTCTCTGAGCAACTGGCGCTGGAAAACTATCAACAACGCAACGGTGTTGTTGATTATCGCCTTGACGGAGTTTGCAATCATTACTTCGCAAAGTATGATTGGAATGGTAAGCGTGACGGTGAGATTTGTCTCACTTGTAAAGTTTCCAAAACCGTAAAAGGTTCGCTCCGTTACACTTTCCAGATTGACGGTAAGCGTATCGCATACAAAGAGATTTGGACTAAGTTTAACTCTCTTGGTGCATTTCGCATCTGATTTTTCTCACAAACTCATTCATTCTTAAGTAACACAAATGACGATGACTTCTCAAACGATTACTCTTGAACAGTTCCACGATTTGCTTTCTGATGCTTATGCTGTGAGTGTGAACGATACTCTATACTTTGTAGGGTATGATACAGATGACAATCCTTACATTTCCGACAATGATGGGCAGGATTATGTTGACCTTTCTACTGTAGATGGTGATATTGAAGTTCACAAAAACTATGTGTTCTTTCATGTGAACGGTGAACCTCTTCAGATGGTTTTTCTCAACATTAAACCGCTTAATTTCTGAACTGAAATGACTAGCACTTTTTATCTTGTTCGCGCTGAGAATCGCCGTGAACCTGAATCATATGTTTGCGGTCTTTATGTAACAGAAACTGAAGCACAAGAGCGAGTTGATTCTCTAAAAGAAGAATACGATTTTGCCTGGTTTGATGACATTCAAGTCGGTGATCTAGATCTCTGTAATCGCTGAAATCTCCAAGCGATTAAAGTTACTCACCTCCAAAGTGTCCCAGTAGTATAACCACCACACTTTCCCAACCACAAAATGCGTAAGATTGAAGCACAAATGAACCGCGCAATCTCCCAAGAGATTGATTGGCAAAAAGACAACACTCAAGTTATCAACATTGAAGGCGTAAGTTTCGTCTATCTGTATAGCAATCTGATTGCTATGGTTGGTGATACTTGGTTGGAACTGTTTGATGGCGGACATCAAACAAATACCACCAAATCGCGTCTCAATGCTATTCTTGCAGAGCACGGAACTGGTGAGCGTGTTTATCAAAAAGATTTCACTTGGTTTGTATCAACATCCAACGGTGAAGTTCCTTTCAACAATGGTATCAAACTTTCCTGATGACTGAATCTCAAATCCTTCAACTTCGTTTTCTTTGTAGTGATGTGATTTTCGATTTTGAGTTTACACAATTCCTGATTGATAATCCACAAGACAAAGACAAAATCAAACAAAAAGCGCAACAATACTACAACAAACTTCAAGCAATTCTTGGTGATGCCTATGTCCCTGATTCTGAAATGTCTCTCCCGTGCTGAGGAGTTAGCAAACGAAATCAATGGTGATTTGTTCTATGTACCTGAAGAAGATGTCCAACAACTTATCTCCAAACTCACCGAAGATAATGTAGAAGAGATTGCATCAGAACTCGCAGATTTAGCATACTGGTTTAACTAAAATGTTCGTTATTCGTTACTTCCGTCCTTATACTCAAGAATGGAATACTCAGTCATTCAGTACACTTGAAGAAGCACAATCTATGATTGACTTCTATCGTTCTTGCGGTTCCCCTGCTAATCTTATCAAATGAAAGTCGCTCCAATTTCTTTCGCCAAAGCGTCCAATCGTTCCAACTATTATTGTACTTTAATCAACAATCTGTATAAGAAAGGTTATACGACTCAACAGATTGCAGATGAGTTAGGTATGGGAAAGACATCAGTTCGTTATTACTATTATGGTCTACATAACTGTTCTGAAGCACAGTATCATTGGAAAAATGCTTTCAATGCAAATAAAGAACTCGGATACATTCAGCACAGTTTAACACAAATTCGCGTCGGTACTTCTGTTCCTATTTGATGTTATGACAATCACAAGTTTCTATAACGGAGAATCGTATTCTAAGTTTGATTCGTATTATGAACCAGAGCACGATGATGTAATGGATGCAGATGATTATGAACGTAGAGAGTATTATCGTAATGGATGGAATGAAGAGCAATACGATAGACAAAGGTTCTGAGTTATGATATAATGAAGAGGAAGGGAGTTTGCCTCTATTCAGTAAACAAAGTGACTTCCGTAGAGTATAGATAATTTCCAATAAAAGGTGGTTGGGTGTATAAGAGAGGGACTGGTAATCCCTCTCTTTTTTTATGTCAACAAACGACGTAATCCGTATTGCATAATGTAACTGTCTAATGCACTTTCAATGATAGTATTGAAGAATGTATTGTTATCAGGAACTGGTAATCCTTTTCTTATAGAAGCAGAGTAAACGTTCTTTATTTTTTCTGCTACAAAATCGTCAACAATATAACCATCAAACTGCTTTTGTTTCTTATCCTCTTTCCATTCAATGTTCTCTAATCTGTTATCACTTTTATCACCATTCTTATGTTCAACATCGCGTGAAATGTTGTCAGTAGGAATGAAAGCAAGTGCCATCAATCTATGAACAGAAAAGTTCTTTAATCGTCCTGTATTATCCGTTAATCTTACAAATCTATCTGCTGATGTTTTGCTCTTCCAACCAGGAGAAAGTTTCTTTGATTTGTTATTCTTAAAGGACCAAACATTACCCTCTGTGTCTATACCATAATCAGGGTAACATTTCAGTGCTTCAACATTAGAGAAGTGCTTGATTCTTGTCTCCATTTGTGTGTTTTTTCCTGTCTGATTTATGTAGGGAAAAAGAGATTTCCACTTGTGGAAAACGTGAAATGAGTTATAATGCGTGAAATAAAGGTGTTGTGAAAAGTGTATAGAATGTGAGGGTATTCTCTCTGTATTCTTATAAATGTGCTGAGACCTTGTTATCTAAGCGAGCATACACAAAGGAACGCGATTTGTCAACCCCCAAAGTCACAAAATCCTCACAAGACCCCCGCAAAATCCCCCGGAGCGCCCCTAAATACTCCTCAGGTACTTGACACTTACCCCAAGACATTATAGAATGTTTCCATAGCACACAGGAGCGTACTTATGTCAGTTGTGTATCACCAGGCACAGAAGCAGCGTTATAGGGTAACTCTAGAACTCAATGTCCTATCCGACTTCGATCCACACCAAATTGACTGGGAGAAACTATTCAAATTGGAACCTGCAGAGAGGTGTGAAGCATACGTGGAGGATCTAGATTGCCCCTCTAAGTGGTAAAATAGGCACTTTTAGTTTTGATAGCATAACCCCCCCTAAATACCCCTAGTTATGCTATCAAAACTATGAGACCATTAAAGTATAAGAATTTGGGCAATGGAGTGATGATTCGCGTCCCTGAAATCGTCACCACAATTCTACCACAACTGCAAGACGTTATGCAACAGTTAGAGGATAACGGTGAGGATAGTCGTGAGGTGATAATGCAGATTCTCAGTGATGTTGAGGATCGCATCAATTCATAGTATTATAATAGCTCACCTCTAAAGTGTCTCAGTAGTATAAGGGCGCCACACTCTACACGGCGTTCTTATCACAAACACTTTCACTTTTCGTTGTTATGAATTCCGCCCAAATCCTGACGTTCACTGAAGCATTTCCTCCCGCTCATAAGTTGACTGAAACTCTGATGAACATTGACTATAAAAAGCACCTGAACACCTATATGGATGGTGTTATGAATGTCTGTGCATTTATCGCTGTGATCGCTACTCTGATCGCCTCTAAGTGGCAGGAGAATGATGTTACTGAGCGTCTGCAAATCGCTGCTCTGAACGTTATCACCTGGACCCGCAACGTTGCAGTCCCCGCTGTGAAGAACGCAGCAACTGTAACTTATAACGCAGGTCAGAAAGTGCGTGAGGTTTATGATGTGATCTCTTCGCCTCTGTTCATTACTCTTTGAGTTGTAAGCATTATAATATCTCACCTCTAAAGTGTCTCAGTAGTATAAGGGGCACACCCCAAACATCACAAACCAACCACAAATCTCCGACAAATGACTAACACTTTCCGCGTTGTAATCCCTACCGCTGATGGTATACAAGTCGCTGGAGAGTTTCCTACTTGGTTGAATGCATCTCTGTTCCAGCAAGTTATTCTCACTGACCGCAATCTTAAGTGTTCGGTTGAATCGTTCTGTAACGGGATGTGGTTAAGCGAATGTGATTGATTCTCTCTATTCTCATTAACACTTTTCACCCTACACTTTGCACCAAATGACTATCGCTTTCCAACGCAATGCTCTTGACGTTTCCTATAACGGTTGGGAGAATTATGAGACCTGGAATGTTGCACTCTGGATTAACAATGATGAGGGTTTGTATAACCTTGCCCGTGAGTGTGGTTCGTATCAGGATTTCGTTGAATATATCAGCGAGTTCATGACACAAACTCCTGATGGTGTTCGCTATGATGATCCTGCTGTAAATGCGATCCAAATCAATAGCGATGTGTTTGACTTCTAAGTAACACAAAAGGGAATGAGATGCGCCCTAAAGACACTCACCAAACACGCCACAACGGGGGAGGTAGTGGCACCCCACCAAACACACAGTTTCTTACACTTTTCTTCTTCATTATGTCCAAGCAAGTGATGATTTCCATGCTCAAGCAAGGTAACACTGGCGCTGAGATTCTGTCCATTCTGGATGCACTCACCGCTGATAATGTTTCGGAGGTTTCTGATAACGAACCCACTGCAGATGTGATTGAGTTCTGATAACACAGAGGGCACAGGGTTTGACACTCTGTGCCCTTGAATGTTATGATAGATTGGTGACACTGGCGGGCAGTTAAATGCGGTTGGTTTGTTATAGCGCGGCGCGGCGTTGTCCCGTATATAAAAACTTCGGGTCCCAGTGACCTCCAGAGGTGACAAAACGCGAGAGAAATATCAATCTCATAAAAAAATCCCGGAAGTATAAGATGAGAAAAAAATCCCGCCCCTATTGGAATTTCTGGAAGGTTGTCTTTGCGGGATGGATGATCCGATATCCTGGAAAGATGTTTAGAATTATCGGAGTTCCTCTTGGAATACTGATAGTGGTAATATATAATGCAGTGAAATAAAAAAATTCCGGAAAAAATTTTTATGGAAAAATATGAAAAGGTATATCACATCTACGCAAAACGCGAGTGCATTTATCACAGCCTTTCAGAGGAAAAATTCTCTGAAATCTGGGATATGTTACACAAGATGATTGAACTACTTGATAGTAATTTCTCAGAAGAAGATTTACAGTATGAAGAAGTAATTGTAAATAAACTAATCACACAAAACGCTTCATATTGACAAACACTAAATAGAACGATAAAATTGAGTTTGAAGGTTTATTCAACTTATGGCAAAAGGATTCACTGTAAAAGCAGCAGCACCAAAGAAATCCACTGAAGATTGGGATTATGATGCGATTAAAGAAAGAATGCGTGGAAAATCAATTGTATTCTGTCTTCCAGGTCGCGGGTGCTCGTTTATTTTTCTAAAGGCATTTGTACAACTTTGTTTTGACATTGTACAAAATGGAATGAGTATTCAAATCTCTCAAGATTACTCATCAATGGTAAATTTTGCACGTTGTAAGTGTCTTGGTGCAAATGTACTTCGTGGTCCCAAGCAAGTTCCTTGGGACGGAAAACTAGAATATGATTATCAACTTTGGATTGATAGTGATATTGTTTTTGATTCTAACAAATTCTGGCAACTCTGTGATCTTGCTTTTCCTGCTGAAGGAGAAGAACGTGAGGTTGCAGCAGGATGGTATGCTACAGAAGATGGTCACACAACCTCTGTCGCACACTGGTTAGAAGAAGATGATTTCCGTAAGAATGGTGGTGTGATGAATCACGAAACTGTGGAGAGCATCTCAAAGCGTCGTAAACCATTCACAGTTGACTACACTGGTTTTGGTTGGGTTCTTATTAAGAAAGGTGTCTTTGAGAATCTTGAGTATCCTTGGTTTGCTCCAAAGATGCAAGTTTTTGAATCCGGAGCTGTTCAGGATATGTGCGGTGAAGATGTTTCATTCTGTCTTGATGCAAAAGAAGCAGGATTTGAAATCTGGTGCGATCCTCGTATTAGAGTGGGTCATGAGAAAACTCGTATTATCTGATGGAAAGAACTTACAATCTTTTATATAAAGGTCGTAAAATTTATACAAATCTCACTACAGAAGAGTGTAGTGAGATTCTTCAAGATTTCTCTGAGCGTTATTTCTCGGGAGAAGACATTGATCCTAATTTAATTGAACTGGAGGAAATTTAAAATGGCTAAAGGTGGTAACAACAAGACTCTTTTTGAACCTGGAGCACCAAAGAAAACCCGTCAAGGACGTTCTGCTCGCACACTACTAAGTGCAACCTCTCGTAATGGACGTAAAAAGAAGTACAGGGGACAAGGTAAGTAATGTCTTATTTCCTAGATGTCAACGAAGAATGGAATCAAATCAATCCTAAAGACATCTGGGCATACAATAAATTATCACTAAGTCGGATTTTGGAGTATAATTGTGGTCCTGCAGGAACCACAGTTCCAAAATCCGACTTTTATATTGTTCGTCCATGCATCAATTTAATGGGGATGGGACGTTTTGCTCGCAAAGAATGGATAGAAGACAAAACAGAACACTTTCATCCATCAGAATTTTGGTGCGAAATCTTTCAAGGACCTCATTTGAGTGTTGATTATCACGAAAAGAAGTCAAATTTGGTCGTTTTAGGTGAAAAGAACGCAGATGACCCCTACTACAAGTGGAGAAAATGGTCAAAAATTGAAGTTGAAGTTGATTTCCCTTCAATTTTGAATGATTTAGTTGGTAATTATGAGTGGATTAACTGTGAATTTATAGGAAATAAGTTAATAGAAGTTCAATTTCGCCAAAATCCAGATTTTCGTTATAATAATAGTGTTGCTATTCCAGTTTGGGATGAAAAAATAAATAAAAATATAAAAGATTATCGTTATATAGAAGATTTTGATTACTTAAGAAAAGGATTTTATGTTGATTAAGGGATAGTAACCCCTTAAAAAGTTCTGATTTTATCAATCAGGAGTTAAAAATGGAGCAAAAAATGCTTAGAGAGATCTTCAATGATGATCTAACACCAAAAAAGCATAATTTTCAAGTTCAAAATGAAATTCATGAGTTAATTCGTAATGATGATGACTATGATGATTGGGAATACGGTACAGAACCACTCTATGAATCAAAAAATCCCTAATAAATAAGATAGAATTATATAAGTAAATGCCTTTAGAAAGGGTAAGTAAAGGTTTTAAAGATATTAGTATGACCTTTCAGAGTAATCCTCTGAATGATGACTTGATTGCATTGAAAGATGCCTCTGCAATTGCAAGATCAGTGCGTAATATTGTCTTTACTTTGCCTGGAGAAAAGTTTTTTAATCCAACTTTTGGGTCAAAAGTCAGTAAATCATTATTTGAGAACATTGATGGAATTGCGGCATCTATATTAAATGATGAAATTCGTAATTCCATCATAAATTATGAACCAAGAGTGTCTTTAATTGATGTGCAAACTGTTCCCGATTTTGACAATAATGCTTTTAATGTTACTATAATTTACAGAATAATAGGTATTGATGTTTCAGCACAACAATTACAGTTCGTTTTGCAGTCAGTAAGATAAATGCCATTAGCAAACTTCTCAAATCTGGACTTTGACCAGATTAAAACATCTCTAAAAGATTACTTAAGATCCAACTCAAACTTCACTGATTATGACTTTGAGGGATCTAATCTTTCAACAATTCTTGATATTTTGGCATATAATACTTACATCACTTCATATAATGCAAATATGGTTGCAAATGAAGTGTTTATTGACAGTGCAACATTAAGAGAAAATGTGGTTGCTCTCGCAAGAAACATAGGATATATACCAAAATCAAGAAAAGCAGCGATCGCAACTGTAACATTTTTTGTAAATACAAGCAATTTCCCACAAACTCCATCTTCATTAACTCTAAAAAAAGGAGTAGTTGCAAGTTCATCCGGAAGTTTTGCCAATCAATCATTCATATTCTCAATTTTAGAGGATATTACAGTACCAGTAGTTAATAATATAGCTTCTTTTAATGATGTCAAGATCTATGAGGGTGTTCTTTTAACATCTAACTTCACAGTTAATACAAATAATCCAAACCAAAGATTTATTTTGCCTAATCCCGGAGTTGATACATCTTTAATATCTGTAAGAGTGAGAGATATTCAAGGAGACACATCTTCAGTAAAGTATTCCCTTCAAGATAGTGTTTTTGGCGTAAATAAAGAATCTAAAGTTTATTATATACAAGAAATAGAAGATGAAAGATATGAATTGATATTTGGTGACGGAGTTCTTTTTGGTAAAAAATTAGAAAATAATAATTATATTGAAGTTGATTATATTATATCAAATGGTAGTAGTGGAAATGGTATAAGTCAATTTAATTTCTCTGGTAGATTAACTTATACAAAAAATGGTATAGAAAGTACAGTAACTTCTGGAATATCACTACTAACCACTGGCGTTTCATCTCAAGGTGGAGAAAACATAGAAACTGTAGAATCTATTAAGAGATATGCTCCAAGAATTTACGCTTCCCAAAACAGGGCTCTGAGTGCAAATGATTATGAAACACTGATACCAAGTAAAATATACCCAGAAACAGAGTCAATATCAGTTTTTGGTGGAGAAGAATTGATTCCTCCACAATATGGAAAAGTTTTTATTAGTATAAAACCAAGAACTGGCGATTTTATTCCAAATTTAATAAAGCAAGACATTAAAAGGGAACTAAAAAAATACTCTGTTGCAGGAATTATTCCAGAAATTTTAGATCTAAAATATCTTTACATTGAAGTAGATTCAAAAATTTATTATAATACAAATCTGACTACAAGTTCTGCTTATGTTTCAAGTATTATTCAGGGAAATGCAAATAAATATGCAGAATCCTCAGATTTAAATAAGTATGGAGCAAGATTTAAATATAGTAAATTTCTTAAAACTATAGATGATAGTCACGAATCAGTAACTTCAAATATTACAAAAATACAAATAAGAAGAGATCTTAGAGTTACATTAAATACATTTGCAGAATATCAGATTGGATTTGGAAATGCATTCTATATTAAGAGTATGAGTGGATTCAATATCAAATCTTCTGGATTTAAAACTTCAGAATTTCAACAAACAGTATATCTTTCAGATATACCAGATAGTAATAGAATAACTGGATCAATATTTTTATTTTCAATTGAAAATGAGAATTCTACAGATTCCACAATCTTAAAGAGAAATGTTGGTAAAATTGACTATGAAAATGGAATAATTACTTTAAATCCGATTAATATAATCTCAGGAAAAGTAAAAAATGGACAATCAATCATTGAAATTTCCGCAATTCCAAAATCAAATGATGTTATTGGATTACAGGATTTATATTTGCAACTAGATATTAATAACAGTTCGTTTGAAATGATCCCAGATTCCATAGCATCTGGGGCAGATCCTTCACCATCTAATTACACTATAACTTCAAGTTACAGCAACGGAAACCTAGTAAGATCGTAAAATGACAGAAAATAGAATCAAATTTAATAATATACTGCAAAATCAACTTCCTCAGTATGTTAGAGAAGAGTTTCCATTAGTTGCTGAATTTTTAAAGCAGTATTATGTTTCCAAGGAGTTTCAGAGTGCTCCTGATGATATTATTCAGAATATAGATCGTTATATTAAATTAGATACAATAAAATCAAATCAAGATTCAACAGAACTAACTCAAGATGTTTCATTCTTAGATGAAACTATATTTGTATCCTCAACAATCGGATTTCCAGATTCTTATGGTTTGATTCAAATTGATGATGAAATTATCACATATACAGGAAAAACAAATACATCTTTTACTGGATGTATACGGGGATTTAGTGGTGTTACTTCTTATGATAATCCGAATCAACAGGATGAATTAACATTTAATTCATCGGAATCATCCGATCACAGTGAAAATACTTTAGTAATTAATTTAAGTTCTCTTTTCCTTAAAGAATTTTTTGATAAAATTAAATATCAGTTATCTCCAGGTTTTGAGAATAGGGAATTTTATAGTGGTCTTGACAAATATTTGTTTATTAAACAATCAAAGGATTTTTACTCAACAAGAGGAACAGATCTCTCATTTAAAATTTTATTTAAAGCCTTATACGGAGAAGATGTTAAGGTTATAAAACCCCAAGATTACTTAATTAAACCTTCAGATGCTGAATATCAGATTACCAATGATTTAGTTGTTCTTCCCGTATCTGGAGATCCTTATGATTTAGTTAGATCAACTCTTAGACAAGATGAGTATAATAATATTCCGACTGGATATGCTCCAATTTCAAAGGTCCAACAAATAACATCAAAATCTAACAAATCATATTATAAAATAAGTTTTGATGCTGGTTATAATAAAGATATTGGATTTGATGGATCTCTTTACGGGAATTTTTCAGTTCATCCTAAAACTAGAAATATAGGAGAAATATCTTCTGGTGCAGATACTATTGATGTAGATTCAACAGTTGGATTTCCTTCTGAAGGTGAATTATCAGTAACTTATGCCGATGGTACTGAAGGTATTATAACATACACCTCAAAGAATTTGAATCAATTTTTTGGATGTAGTAATATTTCAAATACAATATTAGATGCATCTGATATATGGTTAAATGTTTTTGCATATGGAATATCTAATAAAAATTCAAACGAAACAATAAAAGTTAGAATTACTGCCGTCCTTAGAGACACAAATATTATAGGTGATACTTATTACCAAGGAGTCGGTGATAATGGAATAGTAAAAACACTTGGAGTAAATGATGAAAGTGTTGTTTATGATAATTGGTTCTATAATGTATCAACAATTATTGATATTGATTCTGTAGAACTTGTTGATTCTTCAAACTTTACCTATTCATTAACTTCAAAAATAAATCATAATTTTAAGTTGGGAGATACATTAGAAATAACTTCAAGTGATTCTACAAAAATACTATCCACAGTAACAAGAATTAATTCTGATACAAATTTTGAAATAAGTGATCAGGGAACTCTTGGTGATGTGGAAGTTTTATATTACTCTGTTAGGAGAATACTGTCAAAAGCAACTTCTTCAAGTTATTCCACAATATCGAATCAGATTTCTAATGTTCAAAGTGTTTATAAAGACGGTCAAAAAACTTTAATAGCAGCATCTTCTTTACCTTATTATTATGAAACCCCATTAAATCCTTCAAACCGATCAGTAACATTTAATGTTGGTGTGGGAATTACTGATACATTTTTAATTCAGAATCACGGATTTTATACCGGAGATTCTGTTTACTATACCTCAAGTGAAAATATAGATGACGGTTCTTTATTTAATAATGGAGTTTATTTTGTATACAGAGTAACTAAAGACAAATTAAAATTTTCGCAAAGTAGATCAAATTTATATAATTCAATTTTTATAGAAGTAGAAAATATTTTAGAAGTAAAAAATAATAAAATACAGGATGTCAATTTACATTCAAAAAATTTAAGTTCACAAAATATTTTAAGAGAAATTTCTCCAACAATAAATGATGGAAATGAATATGTTACAAATTCTGGTCATGTTGGATTATTAATTAATGGTGTTGAAATTTTAAATTATAAATCATCAGATAAAATTTATTATGGTCCAATTGAAAGTATTGATATAGTTTCCGGTGGAGTAAATTATGATGTTATTAATCCGCCAGAATTAGTCATTTCAGATTCTGTTGGAACTGGAGCTACTGGATATTGTTCTGTACTTGGATCTTTGCAAGAGATTAAAATAATAGATCCGGGTTTTGATTACCTAGAAACTCCAACGATAAAGATCAGTGGTGGAAATGGAGAAGGAGCTAAAGCAAGTGCTTCATTAAAGTTAATTGATCATCAAGTTACGTTTAGTTCAGAATCTAAATCAAATCTAGTAAATATATCTAATGATAGTATAGGATTTTCAACATATCATAAGTTTAGAAATGCTGAAAAAATAATTTATAAAACAAATGGGCAGCAGGCGATAGGAGGAATAGTAACTAATTCTTCTTACTACGTATCAATACCAGATTTGTATACAGTAAAATTACATAACACTTATGATGATGCCCTATCGGGAATTAATACCGTTTCTTTAACGTCATATGGTAAAGGAAATCATGTTATTGAGGCATATATTAAAAAATCAGTAATATCTCAAATTAATGTAGAAGATTCTGGATCTGGTTATGAGAATAAAAGAAGAACTACTGATACTACTGGGATAAGCACATCACTATGTCAAGTCAATATAAAAGACCATGACTTTAAATCAGGAGAGATTATTACATATTCAACTACTGGAAGTGCAATAGGAGGACTTCAAAATAACAAAAATTACTACATTACAAAAGTTGATAATGACAATTTTAAATTATCAACTGTTGGTATAAGTACTGGCAATGAAGATTTTTATTATAAAACTAAACAATATATACAATTTAGCTCTTTTGGAACAGGAACTCATACTTTCAATTATCCAAACATTTCAGTAGAAGTTATTGGTAAAGTTGGAACTTATTCCACAAATGACTTATTATTTAAAGCACAAATACAACCAATTTTTAGAGGAGAGATAACTTCTATACACTTAAAATCTGGTGGTATTGGTTATGGTTCTTCGGAAGTTATTAATTTTAATAGGGAACCTTCTATAGATTTAAGTAGTGGATCAAATGCTCAGTTAATACCGATAATTAATAATGGAAAAATTGAAGAAGTATTTGTAAATAATCCCGGTCAAGATTATAATTCTCCACCAAGATTAAGAATTTTAACCGCAGGAAATGGTTCTGGGGCTATTTTAACACCAATAATAGAGGATGGAGAAATTAAATCGGTTAAAATTGTAGAAAGTGGTGTTAGTTATGATAAAAATAATACTTCTATTGAGGTAACTTCTGCTGGCAATGGAGTAAAGTTTAGTACAAAATTAAAAACTTGGACTATTAATTTATTTGAAAGATATAAAAATAATTTCTTAAATGGATTAGATGATGGATTTATTTACAATAATCCAAGATCAAAATATGGTCTACAATATAGTCATTTATATGCACCAAGAAAATTAAGAGAATCTGTATATGGAAAGGATTCTTTAGGAAAAACATTTTACGAATTTTCAGATCTAAAGAAAGTTAATGGTAGTGAGGTAAATTCAGATAAACATTCACCTATTATTGGATGGGCTTATGATGGGAATCCAATATATGGCCCATATGGATATGAGAAAAAAGATGGAACTGGAAATATAGTACAATTAAAATCCGGGTATTCCACTAAGACGGGAACAAATCTATTAAAAAATAGACCACCATTGAATATTTTTCCCTCAGGATTTTTTATAGAGGATTATGAATTTAAAAATAAAGATAGTGAAAATATTTTAGATGAGTATAATGGAAGATTTTGCATAACTCCAGAATTCCCAAATGGAACTTATGCATATTTCTCAACTTTTGAAGAAACCTCTTCAAATAATTTTTCAAAATATAAACTACCCAAATTTCCGTATATTATAGGAAATAAATTTAGATCAAAACCAAATGATTTTAATTATAAGAGATCATCAAATCAAAATGATATTGATTTAAATAATACAAATTGGATAAGAAATACTAAACCATATAATTTACTTGAGAAGTATTCATCTTATTCATATCTATCTCTGCCCAATTCATTAAATCAAACTATTGATATTAAATCAATTTCTCCTGGTTATGTAGAAACTATTGAAATAATATCTGGGGGAAATAATTATAAAGTAAATGACAATATTATTTTTGATAATGAGGGGACTGGTGGTTTTGGATTATTTTCAAAAGTATCAAGAATAGCAGGTAAAACTATTAACACTATAAGTGTTGCAAGTAGTAGTATTTTTAATACAGAAATTTATAAAAATGGATTTGAAACTATAGTCCAATCTTCTTCTCCACATAATTTATTGAATCAAGACATTGTTTCTATATCTGGATTAAATACAACTTCTTCTCTTTTAAATGGATTTTATAATATTAATGTAAGGTCAAATACTCTTGCAATTTCAAGTCCATCTGGAATTAGCAGCTCTTTAACTACTGGAATAGTAACTTTTATTTCTGTTTTCGGAAATATATCAGCAGTATCTGTAAATGATATCTATAAAGTTGGAGATGAAAAAGTTAAGGTACTCAATATTGATAAAGATTCTTCTAGAATTAGAGTTTTAAGAGGTATTGACAATACTGTAGGTACATCTCACAGTTATACGGATATTTTATATGAGATTCCAAGAAGGTTTTCTATTAATTCTACGATTGATTTACCGCATCCATCCAATAAACAAATATATTTTATCCCCAACGAATCTCTTGGAATTGGAACTGTTTCTGGGGTAGGAATAGGAACTACTATTAAATTTTCAAATCCCGGAGTTGGAATAACTCAAATTTTTATTCCGACAAGATCAATATATTTACCAAATCATAATTTAAATACTGGAGATGAAATAATATATTCATCTAATGGAGGAACTGAAATTTCAATTTCAATTGATGGAATTACTTCATTATCTTTACAGAATGATGAAAGATTGTATGCGGCAAAAATTTCAAACGATTTAATAGGAATATCAACAGTAAAAGTTGGTATTGGTACAACAGGATCTTTCGTTGGAATTGGAAGTACTTTAAGTTCATCAAGATTATTATATTTAACTGGTATAGGAACAGGACTATATCATTCATTTACTACTAACTATCAAACTTTATCCGGAAAAGTTTTAAAAAATATAGTAACAGTTTCAACCGCAGAAACTCATGGATTGACAAATAATGATGTTGTTTATATGAATGTCAATCCTGGTATTTCTACAACATATGTAATTAAATATAACGATTACAACAGAAAATTATTGGTAAATCCAAGAGAATTTGAGTCAACACAAGTTAATATTGATACTGATTTAGTTAATATTCCAAATCATAATTTTAAAAATGGTCAAAAGGTTGTTTATACTCAAACATCATCATTTAATGGTTTAACGAATAATAAAATTTATTATGTTGTTGTATATGATGAGAATAATATCAGATTATCTTCTTCATATTATTCCTCAAAATCTCTATATCCAGAAATTGTAGGTATAACTTCTACTCATGGGGGAATATTATCTCCAATAAATCCTCAAATTAAAGCTTATAAAGATTCAACTATAGTTTTTGATGTTTCAGATCCTACACTTTCATACGTCACAAATTCTGAAATTTATTCAGCATTTAAACTTGATTTTTATCAAGATTCTAACTTTACACAAATTTTCGAGAGTACCAAAAAAGATGATACTTTTGAAGTTAGAAGAGAAGGAATTGTTGGAACATCAAATGCAAAAGTTTATTTAACTATTAATCAAGATATTCCCGAAAAACTATATTATAAATTAAATCCCATTTACAACAGCACTTTACCTAAGGTAAAGCAAGAAATAAATGTAGATAATGAAATAGAATTTAATAATCAAATTGAAGTTGTTTCAAGTAAATATAATGGAAAGCATACTATTGTTAGCATTTCATCCTCTTCATTTACTTACAGTTTACCAGACATTCCTGAAAAAAATTCATATGATTCATCTTCTAGTTTAAGTTATGAAACAACATCTTTGAGTGCTTTTGGACCTATTTCCAAAATTGACATTTCATCAAAAGGTCAAAATTATAAAAATCAACCAAAATTTTTAAATATTTTATCCGAAAGTGGAAGTAATGCTATTTTAGAGTCATTTGGAAAATCAATAGGAAAAATAAAGAAAACGGAAATTAATGATATTGGTTTTGATTTTTCTTCAGATTTTACAGTTAAGCCATCACTTTCTTTACCACAGATTTTAAAAATTGAACCCCTTAATTCCATAGAATCAATAAGAATAGAATTTAATGGTAGAGGTTATTTAGTTCCACCAAAACTGATAGTAATTGATGGATTTACGGAAGATGTTTTATCTGAAGTTGATCTAAAATATTCTCTTGGTGATAATTATGTTACGATATTAAACAATACTTATCGTCTTAATGACGTAGAACCAACCATACTACCATTACAAAATTCAAATGGTGTTCCAATTGATACTATTGAATATGACTCAATTACCAAAGATGTTATAGTAACATTAGCAGTTGGATTTAGTACAGGTAATACATTCCCATTTGTTATTGGTGATGAAGTATTGATTGAAAGCGTAAGTATAGGTGCTGGTTCAACCGGTAAAGGATATAACTCAGAAAATTATAACTATAAGTTATTTACAGTTACTTCAACTGATGAAAATATTGGAGGAATTGGGTCTGTAACTTATAATATGTCAGAATTTTTAGGTGGTGGGGAAGAACCTGGAATTTTTGATGCCTCCAATTCTTCCGCAGCAAGAATTATTCCCAAAAAATATTTCCCAACATTTAAAACCACATTATCTCCAAATAATTTCTTAGAAAAAGAATCTGTTAAGTATGTCGGAGAATCAGATATATTAGGTTTAGTTGAAAATTGGGACGAAAAAACAAAATATTTGAGAGTTTCTTCTAGAAAAACTTTGAAAGAAGGTAAAACAATACAAGGAGTATCTTCAAAGACTCAAGGTATAATAAATTCTTCTTATTCCACGGAAGCATTCTTTGATGTTGGAAGTTATTCAAAAGTTGAAAGTGGGTGGATTACAGATACTGGCATATTAAATACCGAATTGCAAAGAATTCAGGATAGTTTTTATTACCAAAACTTCTCATATTCATTAAGTTCAAGAGTTCCTTACGATACTTGGGATAATGCTGTAGGGTCTTTAAATCACACTGCAGGATTTAAAAAATTTAGTGATTATCAACTAGAATCTTCAAGTTATGCTGGTATAAAAACCGACACGACTAGAAATGTAGATGTGACTGTTGATATTGATGGATTTGGAAGTTTAAATTGCACATATGATTTTGATTTGGCAAGTGAAAACGCTTTATTTGTTGGTCAAAATGTTATATCCGATGAAATAACATTTTCTAGCAGGATACTTACCGATTATTATGAATCAGTAAGTAATAGAGTTTTAACAATTGATGACATTAGCGGACAGTTTAATAGCAATCCAAGGTCAACTCGTTACTCAATTGTCCATAGATTTCCTTTAACTGATGCGAGGGCTCAAAAATATGTTTCTTATGTAAATGATAGGAGATTTACAAAGCAAAGACAAGTGATGATCTTTACTTTACTCCATGATAATGTTGATGGATATCTAAATCAGTATGGAAGAGTAGAAACTGTAAACGAATTGGGTACATTTGATTTTACAATTGAAGGTAATGAAGGATTAATATTATTCTATCCACAAAAATATAGAGTAAATGATTATAATATAACCACACTTTCTTATAACATAAAAGATGATTTTACTGGAATTGGAAGCACTAATCTTGGTGGAATTATTGATTTATATACAAAAACAACTTCATCTTCTTCGTCACAAACAAATATAGTTTCAATAGGAAAAACGTATACTTCTGCAAAAGTATTGCTAGAAATTTCATCAGATGATAATCAGTATCAATTTGACGAATTAAATATTGTCCATGATAATACAAATATAGAATTCATTTCCTATGGACAACTAACAAACCATTCTGTGGATTCTTTTTCAAGTTCTGGATTGGGTACATATTATCCATATTTTTCTGGAGATACTTTAAATATTGATTTTATTCCTAATCCAGGAATTGCTGCTTCTGTAAGTACTATACAGGTAGCAATTTCAGATAATTCTAGAACAGGTATTGGAACTTTTGATTTGAAATATGTTAGGTTGGAAGCAAGAACTACATCAATAGGATCTTCAACTTCTCCAGTATCAACACAAGTTGGAAAGTATCTTAATAGTTATTATGGTTCATATTTTATAGTTCAAATTTCAGATTTAACTAATAACAGATATCAATTATCAGAAGTTGTTGTTGTTGATGATGGTACTAATGCATATTTTACAGAATATGCCAATATAGAAACTTATTCAACACTTGGAGAAATAGGGGCAGCAAAAACCACGGGATATACTGAATTAACTTTTACACCATTACCAAATATTGATGTTGAAGTAAAAGTTCTGTCTCATACATTAACTTCATATGATTCATCAAATTTGCCTACTCAGTATAATAATAACACTTTAACATCTGACTATGGAATTTATTATGGAACAGAAAGAGATGTTAGAAGATCATTTGAACTTAAACATAAAGGGGATCCAATATTCCAGAAATACTTTGATGCTTCCGATTCTAACATAGTAAGTATCGGATCAAGCACTATAAAAATAAAAAATCATTTCCTGACAACTGGAGAAAAAGTTATTTACACACCAGGAGACATCTCTGGAATTTCTTCTGCTATTGGTATTGGAAGTACTTATTTTGGAGTTGGAATAGGGACCACTAATAAATTACCATCTGAGGTATATGTAATTAAAATTGACGAGAATACTATTAAATTGGCAAGAAATGCCGAAGATGCTCTTAGATTAATACCAAAAGCATTAGAAATTACTTCAGTTGGAATTGGTTCTAGTCATTTATTAACCTCAATTAAACAAAATGCAAAATCTTTAATTGCAATAGATAATGTAATTCAATCTCCGGTTGTTGGAACTTCAATTACCTCAAAATTAGTTTCTAATTTAACAATTGAAGAAGATCTTTTATATTCAAGCTCAGTAAATGAATTCTTTATTAACGATTTAATTAAAATTGATGATGAAATAATGAGAGTTGAATCCGTTGGTATTGGAAGTACTAACGCAGTTAGAGTGGTCAGACCTTGGGTTGGAACTGCTCTAAGTGACCATTCATCAAATTCAGTTATTACTAAACTGTATGGAAATTATAATATAGTTGACAATATTTTGAATTTTGTTGATGCTCCATATGGAAATATTCCATTAGGAACATCAACAAATCCCCCAGATGAGCGAGATTGGACTGGTATTTCTACCAGTTCATCATTCCACGGAAGAACATTTATGAGATCTGGTGTTGAAGATTCGTCTAATGAGGCATATTATAAAAATTATATTTTTGACGATATTTCGCATCAATTTACCACGGGAATTGGAAAAACATTCACAATAACAAGTGAAGGATCAAATATTGAAGATATTTCTTCCGAAAATGCAGTAGTATTAATTAATGAAATATTCCAGGAACCGGGACTGAATAATAATTATTCTCTATCAGAGTCCGGTGGAATTATTTCTATTTCTTTTGTGGGATCCGGAACTTCTTTATCTACTGATATTAATACATCGGATTTTCCATCAGGTGGTATTATTGTTTCGGTAGGTTCCACCGAAGGATTTGGATATCAACCTTTAGTATCTGCTGGAGGAACTGCTACTGTATCAATAGCAGGAACTATATCTGCGATTAGTATTGGAAATAGTGGTTCTGGATATAGAACAGCAATCCAAACTCCATCAGGAATAACTCCAGTTACAGTTAGAGTTGGTGTTGCATCAACTACAGTAGGAGTTCCTTCAATTGAATTTATTGGAACCGCATCTGTCAATAATGGAAATATTGTAAGTATTGCCATTACAAATCCAGGAACCGGATACACTTCAACAAATCCTCCTTATGTAGTTATTGATCAACCTCTATCATATTCAGATATTCCATTGATTTATAGTTCTTCGTCTATTGCAGGAATTGGAACTAAAGCAACGGTTGATATAGTAGTAAGTCAAGATTCAAGTGTTATTGACTTTGAAATAAAAAATCTTGGTTATGGGTATAAAGTTGGAGATATTCTTACAGTTCCATTATCTGGAATTGCAGGAATACCCACAGTTTTCAATTCTACTTTAAGTGAGTTTCAAATTACAGTACAAAGTATATTTAATGATAAGTTTTCTGGATGGTCATTAGGAGAATTACAAGTATTAGATAGTATAGAAAATCTATTTGATGGTAGAAGATCTGTTTTTACTTTGAAAAATTCTACGGGTCAAATAGTTTCAATATACGCTAAGAAAGGTTCTCCAATTACTATCCAAGATACTCTTCTTGTATTTGTAAATGATATACTTCAAATTCCGGGAGAAGGATACATTTTCAACGGAGGAAGTAAAATTCAGTTTACAGAGCCCCTTAAGCAGGGAGATACTTGCAAAATATTATTCTATAAAGGAAGTGGAGAGGGAGTTGACGTAATATTCAGAGATGTAATAGAAACTGTAAAACCGGGAGATGATTTGACTCTAGGTTATGACTCTTATATTGGACAACCTTCTTACTTATTAGAAGATCCAAGAGTAGTTACTGATATACTCTCAATAGATACTGTTGAAACTACTCCATACTTTGGTCCCGGAAATACTCCAGATGAAAATCTGAAGAGACCTGTAGTTTGGTGCCGTCAAACTGAAGATACTTTTATAAATGAACTTGATGTCACTAAAGATAGAATGTTATATGAACCACAAATATACCCATCAACTTATCTTATAAAATCTGTTGGTATAGGTTCTTCTGTAATTTTTGTAGAGAGTATAAGACCTTTCTTCAACCCACTAAATGAAAACTATAGTTCTTTAGATTTCCAAAATAAAGTTACTTTTATTTCACAAAATGAAAGAGTATCTGCAAGTGCAACAGCAGTAGTATCTGCTGCAGGAACTATAAGTTCAATTGTAATTTCTGATGGTGGTAGTGGTTATTTGACAGCACCAAAAGTATCAATTCAAAATCCAGTCGGTGTTGGTACAACAAATACTACGGCGGTTTCTTTCATAACTTCCGGAATAGTTACATCAATAGTAATCACTGGTGTAACGACTGGATATTCTTCAGAAAACCCACCAATGGTATTAGTAGAACCTCCTTCATTTGAAATTGAGCAAACCAATGTTAGAACTTATTCTGGGGATTTTGGTATTATTAGTGGAATTAAAACTACTTCTGTAGGAGTTGCTTCAACTGGAATAATATTTGAATTTGCAATTCCAAATGATTCTTATTTGAGGAATAGTTTAGTATCTTCTTTTACAAATGTAAGTGGAATTCAAACTGGTTATTATTTCACTATTTCTAATTCTAATGTTGGAAATGGTGTTACTTCCCTGGATTCTTCTGGAAATATTGTTGGAACCTCAAAGAGTTTCCTTGATGGGGTTTATCAAGTTGCTGCAGTTTCTATTGCACAAACATCCGTGATTGGACTTGGTATTACTGATGTTGCTAGAGTTACTGTTAGCGTATCTGGATACAATGGTTTATCTGGAATTGGTTATAGTTCTTATTATGGAAACTACAGTTGGGGTAGAATTGTTCTCAAATCAAGATCTAAGCAAATAGAATATGATGCTTATACTAATGATGGATACGTTGGAATTTCTACAGGAACAATCTTAAACAGAAGCGTTCCTCTCAAATACTTAAATTACAGTTCATAAATAAATAAAAAACTTAGAAAATGTCAGCAATTATAACTGATCAAATTAGAATTTTAAACGCCAAAAATTTTATTTCTGGCGTTACAACTTCTTCAAATTCGTATTATGTATTTGTAGGATTACCTAACTCTAATGAGGTTAGTGAAGATTGGGATACTTCTCCTCCTTCTCCAAGAGATAGTTTTGACGAGGAGAATGGTTATTGGGATACTATGATTGCTTTAAAAAAAATTAAGTCATCTGATGTTTGTCAGGTAGTTCCAAAGAGAATTTGGGAGTCCGGCAATAAGTATGATTATTATCGCCATGATTATAGCAGATCAAATCTAGCAGGAATTTCAAGCGCAACTAGCTTGTATTCGTCAACATATTATGTAATGAATAGTGATTATAGAGTTTATATTTGCCTCCAAAATGGTACTGATCCGGATAACCAATCCGGTAAACCTTCTTTGGATGAACCAACTTTTGTTGATTTAGAACCAAGAGCTGCTGGAACAAGTGGAGATGGATATATATGGAAATATCTTTACACTATTAAACCAAGTGATGTTGTTAAATTTGAATCAACTGATTTTATGCCAGTTCCTTTAAATTGGGAAACTAGCGTTGAGCACTCTGCAATAAGAAATAATGCAGTTGATGGTTCGATTAAAACAATAATTATTAAAAATAGAGGTGTTGGCGTAGGAGATGCAAATAAAACTTATACAAGGATACCAATCAAAGGAGATGGTACTGGTGCGGAATGTACAATAGTAATAAACAATGATCAACAAGTAGAATCTATTACAGTATCTAATCAAGGTTCTGGATACACTTATGGTAGTGTTGATCTATCTGCGATACCAACAGGATCAACTCAACCATCATTTGATGTAATAATTTCACCTAAAGGTGGACACGGATATGACATTTATAGAGAACTTGGTGCATATCACGTATTACTTTATTCTAGGTTAGAAAATGACGTAGAAAATCCAGATTTTATAACGGGAAATCAAATTTCCAGAATAGGAATAGTAGAAAATCCAAAGGCATACGAATCTTCGCAGATACTGAATATTGATAAGGCAAGTGCTGCATATGCAATAAGATTAACAGGAGCAGGATATAGTTCTGCATCTTTTTCTCCCGATTCTCTGATTACGCAAACAATAGGAACAGGAATAACCGCTTCCGGTAAAGTAATTAGTTATGATTCAAATACTGGAGTTTTAAAATATTGGCAGGATAGATCTTTGGCAGGATTTAACACAGTAGGAGTTGCAATAACTAATCCTCAATTTGGATATGATTTGATAGAATTTACTTCAACCCCGTCTACTGGTGGTAGTTTAGTAATTACAGGGAATACCGGTGCAACATTATCAATAAGTACTTCATTTTCAGGTATATCCACAGTAATAAATAATAGAACATACTACCTTGGACAATCATTTTCAAGCGGACTATCAAATCCAGAAGTTAAAAAGTATTCTGGAAATATAATTTATGTTGATAATAGACCCGCAATAACAAGATCAATTAACCAAAAAGAAGATATTAAAGTCATTTTGCAGTTTTAAAGAATTATGTCCCAAGTCACCAATCTCAACGTATCGCCATATTTTGACGATTTTGATGCAAACAATGACTATTATAAAGTACTTTTTAAACCTGGATATCCTGTTCAAGCAAGAGAATTAACAACCCTTCAATCAATTCTACAAAACCAAATTGAAAAATTTGGACAAAATATATTTAAAGAGGGTGCAAAAGTTATTCCCGGAAATACAACATATAACCAATTATATTATGCAGTTGAATTAAATAATACTTACTTGGGCGTTCCTATAGATGCTTACGTTGATCAACTTGTTGGTTCAAAAGTCACTGGTCAAACATCTGGGGTTAGTGCAGTCGTAAATAGCGTTTTATTGTCCGGAGATTCTGAGAGAGAAAATGTAACTTTATATGTGAGTTATTTAAATTCTAGCACATTAAATAATTCAACCTCTCAATTTCTAGACGGAGAAAATTTATATTCTGATGTAAATATTTCATCTGGATTACTTGGAAATAATCTAATTGCTGCAGGATCACCATTTGCAATTACGATATCATCTAATTGCAATTCAACAGGATCTTCATTCTCTATTTCAAGTGGAGTATATTTTATACGAGGTTATTTTGTAAATGTAAACTCGGAGACTTTAATTCTCGATCAGTACTCAAATAGACCCAATTATAGAGTTGGTCTATACATTAATGAGGAAATAATAAATTCAGATATTGATGAAGCACTAACAGATAATTCTCAAGGATTTAATAATTATGCAGCACCTGGAGCAGATAGATTAAAAATTTCAACATCTTTATTTAAAAAAAGTTTAGATGATTTTAATGATAATAATTTCGTGGAACTAGCAGTAATTAGAGATGGGGTTCTACAATCAATAAACTCTAATACTGAATATAATTTAATTAGAGATGAACTTGCAAGGAGAACTTACGCGGAATCTGGAGATTATTGCGTAACTCCGTTTGATGTAAGTGTTAAAGAATCTTTAAATGATGGATTAGGAAATAGAGGAATATTTAATTCAAATCAATTTACTTATGGAGGTTCCATACCTTCAGACGATTTAGCAATTTATCAAATATCTCCAGGTAAAGCATTTGTAAGAGGATATGAAATAGAAACTATTTCGCCGGTATTTTTAGATGTTAGAAAACCAAGAACAACTACGAGACTTGAAAATATTGCGGTTAATTATAATACAGGATCCACTTTTAAATTAAATACCGTTTATGGTTCTCCAGTAATTGGTATTGGAAATACATATGTATTGAGTTTAAGGGATCAAAGAGTTGGAGTTTCATCGTCAACTGCTGCAGGTAAAGAAATAGGAGTCGCTAGAGTTTACGATTTTAGATTAGAATCTGGTTCATATGATTCGGATAATCCCAAATTAAATAGGTGGGATATATCACTCTACGATATACAAACGACAACTGAAATAACTTTAAATGAACCAATAACTTTATCAACACCAAAATTTATTAAAGGAAAAAATAGCGGAGCAACAGCATTTCTTAAGGATTCAGTATCTAATAGTAATACAATCACTGTTTATCAAAAAAATGGAGATTTTGTTCCTTTTGAATCATTTATAATTGATGGTATTGATAATACTAGAGTTGCAGTTGCAGTTACTTCTTATTCAGTTTCTGATGTAAAATCTGTTTATGGAATTGTAGGTACTTCTAAAACTTTTTCTGCCAATACTATTCAAACCGATTCACTTTTTGTTGGAATAGCATCTATTAGTGGATCAAGTTCAGGTATTAGTACAGTAGTTAGTACTAATCTTTATTTTTCGGAAAAAGTAGTTAAAGTTGGAAATATTGTAAAATATAGTAATGACTTAGGATCTGATCCAGTGTATGCAAGAGTTGAAAGTGTTAATGAAGATTCTATAACAATTTCTGGAGTAACTACAGTTTCGGGTATAAACCAAGGAGGACTTTCCACAAGTGTAACTAGAGTAACAGACCTTACTATTTTAGATACTACTCTTTCCCCATCAACTGATGATACTTTATACACTGCTTTACCAAAACCTTTTGTAGAATCTTTAGATTTAACTGATGCCTCTTTAACTATTAGAAAGACCTATGATGTAGTTATTAGTGGAAATCAATTAAATACTGCCGTTTCTGCAGGTTCCAATGAAACATTTTTACCATTTGACGAAGAAAGATATACTTTAATTAATTCCAATGGAACTACAGAAATTTTAACAGAAGATAAGTTTGATTTTATTGATGGTGGAAAACAACTTCAAATTTACAATCTCCAATCAAGTGGAAATGCAACCTTAGTAACTACATTAAAAAAATTAAAACCAAAATCAAAAATTAAATTACTTAATAAAGTTTCATCAATTGTAATTGATAAATCAAAAAATTCTGCATCGGGTGTAGGTGGAACAACTTTAAATGATGGATTAGCATTTGGAAATTATGCTTATGGAACAAGAGTTCAAGATGAAAATATATCCATTAATGTTCCGGATATAATTAAAATTCTAGCAGTTTATGAATCTAAGGACACTTCAACTCCATCTGCTCCAACTTTAATATTATCATCAATAAATGGACCAACAACAAAAACTGGTGATTTATTAATTGGAGAAAAATTTATAGGTCAACTAAGTGGAGCAATAGGATTATATGCAGAAAGAATAACGGATTCTCAAGTATCATATATTCCATTAAACGATGTTTCATTAAAAGAAGGCGAAACGATTACATTTTATGATTCAAAAATTCAGGCAGTAATTACCACCATAAACTCCCCAAGTTTTAACGTTTCTCAAAACTTTACTTTTAATAATGGACAAAAAGGATCTTTTTATGATTATGGAGTTTTAAATAGAAAATCTTCTATAGCAGAACCAACAAGAAAGTTAAAAATATATTATTCTAGTGCATATTACCAAAGTTCTGATGATGGAGATATCACAACTATTCAATCTTATCAAGGATTTGATTACAAAGATGACATTCAATCAATAGGTTCTTTTAGAAATTCTGATATAATTGATATTAGACCAAGAGTTTCAAACTATACGGTTTTGCCAAATTTAAGATCTCCTCTTGAATTTTATGGTAGAACATTTGATTCATCTGGCAATTCATCTGCTAATATTTTAGCATCAGATGAGTCAATAATTACATCTTTTAATTATTATCTCGGAAGGATTGATAGTGTTTTTCTACGTAAAGATGGCACGTTCCAAGTTCAATATGGATCTCCATCAGAAAAACCAGAAAAACCCGTTGTATTAGATGATTCTCTAGAAATATCCACAATAACTCTTCCACCATATCTTTTTGATACATCTCAAGCGTCTATTAAGTTTTTAGACCATAAGAGATATAGAATGTCTGATATTAAACAGCTTGAAGATCGCATTAAAAATCTAGAATATTACACTTCCCTGTCTTTATTAGAATCAAATACTGCCAATTTATTTGTTTCAGATTCTAATGGTTTGAATAGATTTAAATCGGGTTTTTTTGTTGATAATTTTACAACATTTAATTCTCAAGAGACATTCATTCCCATAGAAAATAGTATAGATGTCTTGAATAAAGAACTAAGACCAAAACATTATACTACATCAATAGATTTAATTCCCGGTCCAGTTGAAGGAGTTAGTTCACAAACTGATACTTTATTCCAAGTTCCCGAAGGAATTAATATAAGAAAAACCGGAGATATTATCACCCTTGATTACTCTGAAACAGAGTTTATAAAACAATCTACTGCAACTAGAACTGAAAATGTCACTCCCTTTGTGATTAATTTTTGGGCAGGAAAACTTGAATTAACACCTTCATCCGATACTTGGGTCGATACGGTTCGTATAGATCCAAAAATTACAACTACTGAAGGAGATTATTCCTCAGTAATGGCAATAGCATCTCAATATTTTAATGTTGATCCACAGATAGGTTATGCACCAACCGTTTGGGGTTCTTGGGAAACTAATTGGACTGGTAGAGATGTTATAGAAACTACAAAACTGCGAACGGATAAAAAAGAATTTAGTTATAATTATGGTTGGTTTGGATATCATTGGACTGATGGTATTTGGGGAAGACGTTATTCGGGAACTAATACAACTACTACTACTGGTGTCTTTGAAGATCTTTATAGGGAAACTATATTAACAGGAACAGCGACCAGAACAGGAACTACAACTTTAGTTTCTGAACAATTTAATAATACTTCACTTGGCGATAAAGTAATTAATAGAGATTTAGTTCAGTATGTAAGATCAAGAAATGTTCAATTCATAGGTAAAAACATAAAACCACTCACTCAGGTTTATGCTTTCTTTGATGGAGTAGATGTAACAAAATATTGTGTTCCAAAACTTTTAGAAATCAGTATGATTTCTGGAGTTTTTGAGGTTGGAGAAACTGTTATAGGTTCTCCACTCACAAGAACTGCAGGATCACCGTCAATAACATTTAGAGTTGCTCAGTCAAATCATAAAGAAGGTCCATATAATAATCCAACATCAACTTATTCATTAAATCCTTATACTAACCAATCAATTTCTTCTGCTTATTCTTCCGCAAGTAATCATTTAAATATAGATACTTTTTCACTATCCTCACAATATCAAGGTGAGTATAGTGGGTGGGTTGAATCTGGAATGAACCTTGTAGGACAAACAAGTGGTGCTACAGCAACAATTACTAGCGTTAGATTAATTACTGATAATCAATTGTTTGTGGCTGGATCTTTTTATATTCCAGACCCAAATATAATAACAAATCCAAAATTTGAAACTGGTACAAAGACATTTTCACTGATAAACAATTCGATTAATAATAGAAATCTTGCATCAACTATATCAGATACAAATTATGAGGCAAGTGGATTAATAGAAACAGTACAGGAAGAAATTATTTCCACAAGAAATGCAACTATAGAGGCAAGGGAAGAAGTTCAAACAGAAAATGTTTCTCAGTCTCAGGGAAATGTTCTAGTAAGTAGTACACTAATATCAGAGACTAGTGTAAGTAGAAACAACTCTCGTCCATATGGTTGCTTTGGATATACTGATCCTTTAGCACAATCATTCCTAGTTCAAAATTCTCTTCAAGATGTAAATAGATTGAGTGGGGTATTTATTACTAGATGTGATTTATTCTTTAAAACTAAAGATGAAAACGGAGTACCTGCTTGGGTTCAGATAAGAACTATGCAAAATGGATATCCATCCCAAACTATAGTTCCATTTTCAGAAGTTATTTTATCTCCAGAATCTATTAATCTATCCAATGATGGTTCAGTTTCTACTCCTGTTGTATTTAATTCCCCAGTTTACTTGGAAGGAGGAAAAGAATATGCGATTGTTGTAGGTTCTAATTCAAGCAATTATAATGTGTTTATATCAAGGGTTGGAGAAAATGATTTATTAACACAATCTTATATCTCAAACCAACCATATCTTGGATCACTATTTAAGTCCCAAAACGCTTCTACTTGGGAAGCAAGTCAGTTTGAAGATCTTAAGTTCACTCTTTATAGAGCAAACTTTGTTTCATCTGGAACTGTTGAATTCTATAATCCAGAATTAACTCCCGGAAATTCCCAAGTTGCAACTTTAATGCCAAATTCTTTGAAATTGAATTCAAGAAAAATTAGAGTAGGAATAACAACATATTTAAATGACTCTTCCTTGAAGTTAGGAAATACAATTTTACTGCAGGGAACTAACGGAACAGGTAACTATGTAGGAAATGCAGGAATCGCAACTGGTTCTTTGCAAGTAATAAATCCGGGAATTGGATATACGCCTTCACTGGGTAGTTATACATTCAATAACGTTCAATTGGTTCCAGTAACTGGAAATGGAAGAGATGCTACAGCAAATGTTACTATTTCAAATGGGGTTGCTATAGCTGCTACAATTGTAAATTCTGGAAATGGATATCAAGTTGGTGATGTTTTAGGAATTACAACTATAGGAGCAACTTCAGTTGGTAGAAATGCATTATTCTCATTAGTTTCTATTGCAAGCACAAATGAACTTATTATTGATAATGTTCAAGGAGAATTTTTAACAGGAGTTGGATACACTGTACAATATGTTAATAATTTAGGAATTACAACATCCCTCAATTCTTCATATGGAGGAAATGTAACTATTTCTGAAATTAATATTGATAGTGATGGACTTCATATTCTTGTAAATCATAAGAATCATGGAATGTATTTTGAAGATAACTTTGTAAGAATTTCCGGAGTAGAATCAGATGTTACTCCAACAAGATTAACATCTTCATATTCTTCAAATTCAACATCTTCCATCTTAGTTGATGATTCTTCTAATTTTGCTACTTTTGAAAATGTTGCTGTGGGAGCAACAAATCCTGGATATGCACTAATAGGTAGTGAATTATTTCAATACGAATCGGTTACTTCAGGTTCATTAAATAATATTACTAGAATCGGAATTATAGATCCAGTATATTTTAATAATATATCACAATCAATTACACATCTTTCCGGTGCTCCAGTTTATAAGTATGAACTTGGTGGAGTTTCTCTACAGAGAATTAATACAACTCATAATTTGCAAGATGTTACTATTTCTGATCCTATAGGTCTTGATTCTTATTACATTAAGATTCAAACTAATGTAAATGGAACAAATAGATCTACTAGTGGAGGTTTCCCTAAACTGTATTTAAGTGAAACTAAGAGCTGTGGAGGTTTTAATATAAAAGCAACTCAAAATATACCATTTGAAGTTATTGAACCTTTGATCCAAAATACTACAGTTCAAGGGACTTCTATTAGTTCCGAAATAAGAACTGTCAGTAGTTCTAGTATTAGTGGAAATGAAATTCCATATGTGGATAAGGGATATGAAACTATAACATTGAATAAACCTAATTATTTTGATAGTCCAAGAATGATTGCATCTAAAATAAATGAAGATAGTAATCTTGACTTTTTACGTGGAAATAAATCCATGAATTTGAGAGTTTTCTTAAATTCAACAGATTCTAGAGTAAGTCCAGTAATTGATACTCAAAGAGTGAGTGCTATATTAACATCTAATAGAATTAATGATGTTATTGATAATTTTGCAACAGACAACAGAGTAAATACTATAGGAACAGATCCATCCGCATTCCAGTACATTTCTAAAGAAATAGGTTTAGAAAATCCAGCAACTTCAATTAAAATAATATTAGATGCTTATAGTAATGAGTACTCGGATATAAGAGCATTTTATTATATTTCAGAAACTCCAAACTCTGCTCCTATTTTTACTCCATTCCCCGGATATAATAATTTAGATGAAAGAGGACAAATTATAAATTTTGAAAATAGTGATGGACTTTCAGATTCTTTTGTTCAACCATCCCCTTCTTTTGGATTTAATTCCACATCTATTCAATTTAAAGAATATACGTTTACGGCCGACTTATTGCCATCATTTAGATATTATAGAATTAAGTTAGTCCTAACATCAACTAATCAAGTATATGTTCCCCGTGTTAAGAATTTGAGAGCAATTGCACTAGCGTAATTTAAATGAAATATTTAAAAGTTGAGGGTCACAACAATCTCGTAAGAGATCCAAAAACAAATTCAATAATTAATAATAGTATGTCTGATTATCAGCAATATTTAAAAAGAAAAGATATTGCATCAAAAGAGAATGAAAAAATACAATCTTTTGAAGAGGATCTTGCTAATATGAAGTCTGACTTAGATGAAATTAAATTTTTACTTAGGAGTTTGATTAATGAACCCAGATAAAATAGAGCTAGAAAATTTGAGTAAAAGTTTTGAGTACTTTAAACTCTGTGCGGAGATTGATGGTATTGACAATATAGAAGATTTAAAAAATATTGCTAAGTGTTATTTTAAATTGTACTTAAAACAGCAAGAAGTAGTTTCTCAGTTGATGAAAATTAATTCCTAAATATTGATAGGAGATTATAGATAAATGGCGCAACCATCTACTAGGCAAGAACTAATTGATTATTGCAAAAGAAAACTGGGAGCGCCAGTTTTAGAAATTAATGTTGCAGATGAGCAAATAGAAGATTTAGTTGATGATGCTATACAGTTTTTTCAAGAGAGACATTTTGACGGAGTATACCCAACTTTTTATAAGTATAAAGTAACTAAGGACGATATTAACAGAGGAAGAGCAGGATTTGGGGGAAATGCAACAAGTTCTGTTGGAATAGCAAGTACTTCGGCAACTGCCAATATTGTTGGAACCGCAACTACATTTACTTTTTACGAAAACAGTAATTATCTTCAGGTTCCACCAAATATTATAGGGGTAAATAAAATCTTTACCTTTGATGGTGCTAATACTATTACCCACAATATGTTTAGTGTCAAATATCAGTTGTTTTTAAATGATATCTATTACTGGGGAACAACTGAACTTTTAAGTTATGCTATGGTTAAAACTTATCTTGAAGATTTGGATTTCTTACTGAATACTCAAAAACAAATTCGTTTTAATAAGAGGCAGGATAGGTTATATTTGGACATTGATTGGGGTTCTGTTACAGATACTCAATATTTTATAATTGACTGCTATTCTACTCTTGATCCAAATGATTATTCAAGAGTTTGGAATGATTCATTCTTAAAACCATATTTAACTTCCCTAATTAAAAGGCAGTGGGGACAAAATATGATGAAATTTACAGGTGTTAAGTTACCTGGAGGAGTAGAATTAAATGGTAGACAAATGTATGATGATGCCCAAAGAGAAATAGATTTATTAATGGAAAAAATGTCAAGTACTTACGAACTTCCTCCACTGGATATGATAGGATAATCTATGCTAAATCCATTTTTCTTACAAGGTTCAAAAACAGAGCAAAGCCTCATTCAGGATTTGATTAATGAGCAGTTAAGAATGTATGGTGTTGAGGTATACTATCTACCAAGAAAATATATTACAGAAAAAAAAGTTATTAAAGAAGTTATAGAATCTGTATTTACTAATGCGTATCCAATAGAAGCATATGTAAATACTTATGAAGGATATAATGATAATCCAACAATTTTATCAAAATTTGGCATTCAAGCACTTAATGAATTAACTGTTACTATTTCAAGAGAAAGATTTAAAACATATATATCCCCACTTATAGTCAATCAACCAAATATTAAGTTATCATCAAGACCAAAAGAAGGTGATTTAATTTATTTCCCTTTAGGAGATCGTTTGTTTGAAATTAAGTATGTAGAGCACGAAAAACCATTCTATCAACTTCAGGGATTATATACTTATGAATTAAGATGTGAGTTATTTAGATATGAGGATGAGATTATTGATACTGGAGTTGAAGATATTGACGATAATATAAGTGGTAGTCAAGGAACAGATTCTGTTCCAGTAGGAAATGTACAAAAACTTTTAATGGTTGGGGTTGGTGTTACTGCAACTGCAATTACTGGAATTGTAAATGGTGGTATTAGATTTATAACAGTAACAAATAGAGGTGGAGGTTATACAAGTACTCCTACAGTTGGCATTTCTTCAGCACCAAGTGGAGGTCAAACTGCAACGGCAATCGCAAAGATGATAGGTGGTATTGTTGTATGTAATGACAATACAAATCCAGCAGCAAAATCTGTTCAAAGTGTTGAAATTATAAATGCCGGTTATGGATATACTACAACCCCAGGCGTAAGATTTATTGGTGGAGGAGGAAAGGGTGCAACTGCAACCGCTACTTTGGGTGACGGTATAGTTGGAATTATTACAGTAACTAATTCTGGGTCTGGATATGTTGACCCACCAACCATAACATTTAGTGGAATTTCTTCAGTATCGGCTGCAGCTACTGCTGTTGTTTCTGCAGCGGGTACTATTACTCAAATCAGAATAACAAATGCTGGTTTAGGATATACTTTGGCACCAACAATTACAATTGGAAATCCAGCACTAAATTCTTTTGGAAACTTTGTCTTTAATGAAGTTGTAGTTGGATCTCAAAGTGGAGTAACCGCAAGAGTAAGATCTTGGAATTCTGTAAGTAATGTTTTAGAAGTATCTCAAGTAAACGGAGAATTTATTTCTGGGGAAAATATTGTAGGAACAGCATCAAGTGCATCTCATTACCTTAGAAAAGTTGAAGTTTTTCCTGTCAGGGATGGATTTGCAAATAATGAAGAGATTGAAGTGGAAGCTGACAAGATTATTGATTTTAGTGAAAATAATCCATTCGGAATGCCATAAATAGAATTTATTATATACAATATATAAAAGGTCCAAAAGTATGTTTGAATATTTTTATCACGAAATTTTAAAAAGAACTATTGTTGCTTTTGGTTCTTTATTTAATGAAATTAAAATCAAACATACTGATAATAATGGTAATGTAAAAAGTATATTAAAGGTCCCTCTTGCATATGGACCAACTCAGAAATTTCTTGCAAGATTAGAGCAATCTCCAGATCTTAATAAGCCAGTTCAAATAACATTACCAAGAATGTCTTTTGAGTTTACTGGGTTAACTTATGACCCATCAAGAAAGGCAACAACAACTCAAACATTCACGGCAAAATCAACAGTTGATGGTACTGAAACTAAAAAATCTTATCTACCAGTTCCATACAATATGCAATTTGAGTTGAGTATTATGTCCAAACTCAATGATGATGCTCTTCAAATTGTAGAACAAATTCTACCATATTTTCAACCAGCATACACAATGACTGTTGAACTTGTTGATATTATCAACGAAAAGAGGGATATTCCCGTAGTTCTTGAAAATATTACTATGCAAGATGATTATGAAGGAAACTTTACAACTAGAAGAGTTCTGATATATACGTTGAGATTTACTGCTAAGACATATCTCTTTGGTCCAACATCTACCGCAACGAAGGATATTATCAAGAAGGCTTCTATTGGTTTTATTGCCGGAGATACTACAAATACTCCAACAAGAGAAGTTGTATATTCAGCACAACCAAGAGCAATTCAAAATTATACTGGAAATATACTAACCAATTTATCCAAAGATATCAACACCGAAGATATTTTAATTAGTGTAAATGATGCTTCTGGAATAGTTGCAAATTCTTACCTTGATATTGAGGGTGAAGAAGTTTATGTAAGATTGGTTTCTGGTAATATTCTTACTGTTGATAGAGGAAGAGATAATACAACAATAACATCTCATTTGACTGGAGCAGAGGTAAAATCAATAACCGCTGCTGATAATCTTCTTATTGAAGATGGTGATGATTTTGGATTTAGTGGTTTAAGTGTATGAAAATGAGTAAAAAATTTGATAAACTTAATGAGACCTTTTCTGTAGATACCGAAATAGTTTCCTCAGAGAAGGAAGATATTGCTGAAAAAATAGAAAAAGTATCTGCCAATGTTGATGATATTCAAAAAGATTATGATTATACACGGGGAAATTTATATTCCCTAATAGAAAAGGGGCAAGAAGCTATTAATGGAATTCTTGAACTAGCTCAAGAGAGTGAGATGCCAAGAGCATATGAAGTTGCTGGACAATTGATAAAGAATGTTGCAGATGCAACAGATAAATTAATGGATCTACAAAAGAAGTTAAAAGATATTGAGGAAGAAAAGGTTAAAGGTCCGACTACGGTTAATAATGCTCTTTTTGTTGGTTCAACTGCAGAATTGGCAAAACTTCTAAAGCAACAAAAGATAGATGAAAACATTTAAACAGTTTCAAGAGGAGTGGACTAATAAATATAAAAAGAGTATTGATTGCTCAAATCCAAAAGGATTTTCTCAACGTGCCCACTGTGCAGGAAGAAGAAAAAGAGCAAGAGGTGAAGAAACTAAATCAAAATCAGTTGAATAATGTCCCAATTCAAGACACATAAAACGGTTGAGCAAATTGCAAGGAAGCATCGTCTTGATGTTTCTTTTATACAAAAGCAACTTGATATGGGGGAACCTATTGAGCACGAGCATACTAGAGATCATGATCTTGCCAGAGATATTGCTCTTCAACATCTTGATGAGATTCCAGATTATTATACTCGTTTGAAAAAAATGGAATCTGATGCTAAAAAGCATCATAAAAAGTTTAAAGATGTAAAAGAAAACACGAATACTAATCTTGCTTATGAGTGGGATTATCCAATACATCCAGAAAATACTAGATATTGCACAAAGTGCAAAAGAAATGAAACAAAAGAAGAATGCAAATACGGTGAAAGATATTGGATGTTATTTTCATTGCCAACAAAATTAAAAGAAGAAACCAAATCTGGTGACGAAGGACTCCACGACTGGTTTAATAAATCAAAATCATCTGATGGTAAAAAAGGATGGGTTCAGTTGGGTGGAAAGTGGGCAGGTAAACCTTGTGCCCGTCAACCAGGACAAACATCAACTCCCAAATGCGGAAGTTCTAAGATGTCGGCAAATTTATCCGATAATGAAGAAGAGACCGCAAGACGTAGAAAAAATAGATTAGATCCAAATCAACCACAAAAAAGTGGTGGAGCAAAACCAACTAACGTAAGAACTGAAGAGATGGATTTACAGGAAGTAAAGGACAAACCAGGCAAAGGTAGTGGCAAAAAAGATGCCTGCTATCATAAGGTAAAGTCGCGTTATAGTGTTTGGCCAAGTGCATATGCATCTGGAGCACTGGTCAAATGCCGTAAGGTTGGTGCGGATAACTGGGGAACTAAATCGGAGGCAACTATGCACGAAGAAGAAAGATATTGCCCATTATGCGATAAGAGAGAAACAAGATCTCAATGCTCTTATGGAGAAAAGGCATGGGATAAAGTTTCCGTAAAGGATGAAGAGTATTCTATGGTTCGTTCAGAACTTCAAACTCTTATGAAGGCAGCAAAAATTCTCAATAATAAAGTTGGAAAGGGTGAAGGAAATCTTGAAGCTTGGGTTCAATCTAAAATTACTAAAGCAGCAGATTATCTTGATACCGCAGCAGATTATGTTACAAGTGGAGAAATGGAAGAAGAAAAAATTGTAGATAGAATTAAAAATGATGTACTAGATGAAAATTGCTGGCCAGGTTATAAAAGAAAAAAAGGAACCAAAAAGTTTGCTCCCGGTTCTTGCGTAAAGGCAGAGAATGTAACTATTGAAGATGCTGACGGAAATACTTTTGCAGAGGTAGTTGATATTATCAAACCAGAACCAATCAAAGGGTTCAAATCACAAGTAGATGAGGCAACAAGAATGCAAGCACAAACGGGAAATGTTATTATGGTTACTTTAATGTGGAGAGGAAAATATTACTCTATGAAGATGTTCTTCCCACAAATCAAATTACCAACACGTAAAGAAATTAATGATGAACTTCAGAAAGTTTATCCTGGCAGCAATGTAATTTATCATTCCGTTTCAGAACTTCAACCTGGACAACCATTAATCCAAGCGTTTGGTCCTCAAGGTGGCAGTGCAGCAAAACCAGGACCTAATAGGAACTATGTAAAACCAATGGGCGAGGAAGTAGAAGTTGATGAAGATTGGCAAAAGGTTAATCACCAAGACAAAACCGATGGTCTCAGCCAAAAAGCAGTAAATGCATACCGTAGAGAAAATCCTGGTTCAAAACTTCAAACAGCAGTAACTGAAAAAAATCCTTCAGGAAAAAGAGCACAGCGTAGAAAAAACTTTTGTAGTAGGATGAGTGGCATGAAGAAAAGATTGACTTCGGCAGAAACTGCAAGAGATCCAGATTCACGAATTAACAAAGCACTTCGTCGTTGGAATTGTAACTAATAGGTAGGTTTTTGTTATGTCAAATAATGATGTATATCTTGGTAATCCTCTATTAAAAAAGGCAAATACAACTCACGAATTCACAGAAGAACAGGTTCTTGAGATTGTAAAGTGCATGAATGATCCTGTTTATTTTGCCAATAACTATGTAAAAATTGTTACTCTTGACCATGGATTACAGACATTTAAACCTTATCATTTCCAAGAAAAATTAATTAATAACTTTCATAAGTATAGATTTAATATTTGCAAGATGCCTCGTCAGACAGGTAAGTCAACGACTGTAGTATCTTTTCTTTTACATTATGCGGTTTTTAATGATAATGTAAATATTGGTATTCTTGCAAATAAAGCAGCAACAGCCAGGGAGCTCCTGGATAGATTACAAACTGCTTATGAAAATCTTCCAAAGTGGATGCAACAGGGTATTATATCATGGAACAAAGGTTCTCTTGAACTTGAAAATGGTTCTAAAATTTTAGCAGCATCAACATCTGCATCCGCTGTCCGAGGAATGTCATTCAACATTTTATTCTTGGACGAATTTGCGTTCGTTCCAAATCATATTGCGGATTCGTTCTTCGCGTCAGTTTATCCTACGATTACTTCAGGTAAACAAACTAAGGTTATTATAGTTTCTACACCACATGGTATGAATCACTTCTACCGAATGTGGCACGATGCTGAAAAGGGTAAAAATGAATATGTATTTACGGATGTTCATTGGTCAGAAGTTCCTGGTCGTGATGAGGAATGGAAAAAGCAAACAATTGCAAATACTTCGGAAAACCAATTCAAAGTTGAGTTTGAATGTGAATTCTTAGGATCTGTTGACACGTTAATTGCACCGTCAAAACTTAGAGCACTTGTATATGATAGTCCTTTAAAAAGTAGCGGTGGATTAGATGTATATCAGGAGCCAGTAGATAATCATGATTACTTAATTTCTGTTGACGTTGCAAGAGGAGTTGGCAATGATTATTCAGCATTTACTGTTGTGGATATTACTACATTCCCTCACCAAGTGGTAGCAAAATATAGAAATAATGAAATTAAACCAATGCTTTTTCCAAGTATTATTGTTGATGTTGCAAAAAATTATAATAACTCTTATATTTTATGTGAAGTTAATGATGTGGGCGATCAAGTAGCTTCTATTATTCACTATGACTTGGAATATAATAATCTTCTAATGTGCTCAATGAGAGGTAGAGCGGGACAGATTGTTGGACAAGGTTTTTCTGGTAAGAAAACTCAACTTGGTGTAAAGATGTCCAAAACTGTAAAGAAAGTTGGATGCCTCAATTTAAAGACAATGATTGAAGAGAATAAACTTCTCTTTAATGACTATGATATCATGAGTGAATTGACTACATTTATACAAAAACACAATTCGTTTGAAGCAGAAGAAGGATGCAATGATGACCTTGCAATGTGTTTGGTAATATATGCATGGTTAGTTGCACAGGATTATTTTAAAGAACTTACAGATCAAGATGTTAGGAAAAGATTATATGAGGAACAAAAAAATCAGATAGAGCAAGATATGGCTCCCTTTGGATTCATTGTTGATGGAACAGATTCCACTAGTTTTATAGATCAAGAAGGGGATAGATGGTTTGTTGATGAATATGGAGATATGGCATATATGTGGGACTATATGCAATAATGGACTTAGATATAGATAAGCAAATAAATCTTGGACATTTATTACTTGTTGATAGGAAATGTAGAGTTTGTGGTGAGGTGAAAAATTTAATTGATGGATTTTATAGAACTCGTAAAGATAGAGGACCTGTCGCATCATCATATTCATATGAATGTAAAGAATGCACTGTAAATCGTATAACAAGTTCAAAAAAGAGAAATTTGAAGGGTATTAGTTGGGAATATCCTGATTGGTAAACATTCACGTCACATTTCCCCTGTGTAAAGTGTGGTTTTAATAAATATTTTTTAGATAAACTGAGATTTTACGGAGAAAAACATGGCGACTCCTCAATTATCTCCCGGCGTACTCGTCAGAGAGGTTGACTTAACGGTAGGAAGAGCTGATAATGTTTTAGATAATATTGGTGCGATTGCTGGACCTTTTCCGATTGGACCCGTTAATTACCCAATTGATATTGCAACAGAACAAGATTTAATTAACGTATTCGGAAAACCACAATCTACCGATTCTCAATATGAGTATTGGATGAGTGCATCCTCATATCTTTCTTATGGAGGTGTTCTTAAAGTTGTAAGAACAGGAAGCACAAATTCGAGTGTTCTTATAAATGCAAACGCTGGTGTTGGTCAGTCAATAGATTCAACTCTAAGAATTGAAAATTATGACGATTATTTAGATAATCATGCGGACCTAGAAGGAAATAATTATACATTTGCCGCAAAGAATCCAGGTTCTTGGGCAAATAATATGAAGGTCTGCTTTATTGATGCTTATGCAGACCAAATAATTGGTATTAACACAACTAATCTTGCTGGACTTGGAGTTACTGTTGGATATGCAGTTACAACTTCATTAAATGGAGTTACTATTGCTGGTTCAGGTTCAACATCAACCTTTACTGGTTATTTAAAAGGAATTATTACTGGGGTTAGAACTGATTCTACAAATGGAAACAGTTCTATAGATGTAAAAATAGTTTCAAGAGTTTCTTCTGGCGGAACAGAAACTATAATGGATTATGCTGAAAATTCAAATTATGCAGCATTTGAATTGAATGATACAGTAAGCATTACCAATTCTTCTGGTACAGCAGTTTCTTCTGTTACAGTAGCATCCGTTCAAGATTGGTATGACAATCAAACATTAGGATTGACTAATACTACTATTTTTTGGAAATCCATTGCACCTAAACCAAAATCTACAAGATATGCTTTAGATAGAAATGGTAGAAATGATGAACTTCATATTGTTGTGGTAGATGATCTTGGAACTATTACAGGTAATCAAGGAACTTTACTTGAAAAGCATACTGGTCTTTCAAAAGCGATTGACGCAGTTTCTGCGGTAAATTCTCCACAGAAAATTTGGTATGAAAGATATATTGCGGATTTTTCATCTCAAATTTATGCTGGTTCAGATCCATCTTCTGCTACAGATTCTTATTGGGGAACAACTCCAAGAAAAACCGGATTTATTGGAACAGGTGCAACAGCATTTGCTCCAATTGGTACAGGTGATGATCTATGGGGAACAGAAGCACAAGACACATCATTTAGTGTAATAGGAAATAAAACTTACACTCTAACTGGTGGAATTGATTATTCTGCCTCAGGTGGAATGACCGCTACATTAGCAGATCTTCAAACTGGTTATAATTTATTCTCAAATAAAGATGAAGTTCAGGTTGATTATCTAATCATGGGTCCTGGCCTTGGTGGCAGTGCAAGTGAACCATACGAATCTCAGGCAAAAGCAAGTTTCCTAATTTCTCTTGCAGAGCAAAGAAAGGATTGTGTGGCATGTATTGGTCCTCACAAAAATAGTTTAATTGGAATAACAAATACCACAACACAAACTACAAATCTCATTAAGTACTTCAGTTCACTTCCTTCTTCATCATATGCAGTATTTGATAGTGGATATAAGTATACTTATGATAGATTCAATAACAAGTTTGTATATATTCCTTGTAATGCTGACGTTGCTGGTCTAATGTGCCGCACTAATATTATTGCATATCCTTGGTTCTCTCCTGCAGGTCAGCAAAGGGGCATTTTGAATAATGCCATTAAACTCGCATACAATCCAAATAAGGCACAAAGAGATCAACTTTATCCACAAAGGGTCAATGCGATTGTGACCCAACCTGGAATTGGAACTCTTCTCTTCGGAGATAAAACCGCTCTTGGTTATGCATCAGCATTTGATAGAATCAACGTTCGTCGCTTGTTCTTAACTGTTGAGCAAGCCCTTGCAAGATCGGCACAAGCACAACTCTTTGAACTCAACGATGAACTGACGAGAGCAAACTTTAAGAACATTGTTGAACCATATCTACGCGATGTTCAGGCAAAGAGAGGTCTTTATGGATTCCTAGTTGTTTGCGATAGTTCAAACAATACCCCAGATGTTATTGACAATAATGAATTTAGAGCAGACATTTATCTGAAACCAGCCAAATCTATTAACTATGTTACTCTTACATTCGTTGCAACTCGCACCGGAGTAAGTTTTGAAGAAGTTGCAGGTACTGTTTGATTTTTATTTTAAACAAAAAAGGAGGACCTAAAAATGGCAGAATCAACGATCTCAAAATTTAAATCTACTCTTGTTGGTGGTGGTGCGAGACCCAATTTATTTGAAGTAACAATTCCGGGGGATATTCCCGGAGGTGGATCTTTAGGAGAATCATTCACTATTCTATGTAAAGCTGCTCAGTTACCTGCATCAAATGTTGCTTCCATTGACATTCCCTTTAGAGGAAGAACCTTCAAAGTAGCTGGAGAGCGTACTTTTGATCCTTGGACCATAACTGTTATTAACGATGAGAATTTTGCTATTAGAAGAGTTATGGAAGATTGGATGAATTACATTGCACAATATGCTGACGGTAGTGGTGCTACCACACCAACAGATTATATGGTCGATGCTTATGTGACTCAATTGAGAAGAACCGCATCATCCATTAGAGCTGCATCTGGAGAGGGTGGTGGATTAAGTACGACTGGACAAGATGCTGGAAGTAGTAATGAGGTTATTTACAAATTCAATTCTATTTTCCCAACATCTATTTCTGCAATTGATCTTTCATATGACTCAGCAGATACAATTGAAGAATTTACTGTTGAATTCCAAGTTCAATACTGGACCCCAGCATCTTCTTCTGACTTAGGAAAATAATATAGGATAAATAGGGTAAAGACAAACTAAAATAAATTATGGCAAGATTGTTTGGATTCTCTATTGATGATAACGAACCATTATCTCCAAGTACGGTCAGTCCTGTTCCTCCAAATAATGAGGACGGTACTGACCACTACTTGAGTAGTGGTTTTTTTGGTTCTTACGTAGATATTGAGGGAGTTTATAGAACAGAATTTGACTTAATTAAAAGATACCGCGAAATGGCACTTCATCCAGAGTGTGATAGTGCAATTGAAGATATTGTAAATGAAGCTATTGTATCGGATACAAATGACAGTCCTATAGAAATTGAACTGTCTAATTTAAATGCAAGTGATGGTATTAAGAAAAAAATTAGGCAAGAGTTTAGGTATATTCTTTCACTTTTAGATTTTGATAAAAAATCTCATGAAATTTATAGAAACTGGTACGTTGATGGTAGGCTTTATTATCATAAAGTAATTGATTTAAAGAATCCCCACGAAGGAATTCAAGAACTGCGTTACATAGATCCAATGAAGATGAGATATGTGAGGCAGCAAAAAAAGTCGGAAAAAGACAAATACAGGTTATCAAATATCAATACAGACAATCCAATGGATTTTGAATTTCCTCAAATTGAGGAATATTTCATATACAATCCAAAAATGACATATCCAACAAATAATCCATCCTCTTTGGGTGGAACTGCTGGAATTAAAATGTCAAAGGATTCCATCACATATTGCACATCAGGACTTGTAGATAGAAATAAAGGATCAACTCTTTCTTATCTTCACAAAGCAATTAAATCGCTCAATCAACTTAGAATGATTGAGGATTCTCTTGTTATTTACAGATTGTCTCGTGCTCCAGAAAGAAGAATTTTCTATATTGATGTTGGTAATCTACCCAAGGTCAAGGCAGAGCAATATCTCCGCGATGTTATGATGCGTTATCGCAATAAACTTGTTTACGATGCCTCTACTGGAGAAATTCGTGACGATAAGAAATTTATGGCAATGCTTGAGGACTTCTGGCTTCCAAGAAGAGAAGGTGGTAGAGGTACAGAAATCTCCACTCTTCCTGGCGGACAAAATCTTGGAGAAATTACTGATATTGAGTATTTTAAGAAAAAACTCTATCGTTCTCTAAATGTTCCCCCTTCAAGAATGGACGGAGAAGGTGGATTTAATCTTGGACGTTCTTCTGAAATTCTTCGTGATGAGGTTAAGTTTAGCAAATTTGTTGCTCGTCTGAGAAAGAGATTCTCTTATATGTTCCACGATATGTTAAAAACCCAATTGATCCTTAAAAATATTATTACTCCAGAAGATTGGAGCATAATGGAAGAACATATTCAATATGATTTCCTTTATGATAATCATTTTGCCGAACTTAAGGACGCAGAACTACTCAATGAAAGATTGGGTATGGTTCAAATTGCAGAACCTTATGTTGGTAAATATTTTTCTCAAGATTATCTAAGAAGAAAGATTCTCCGTCAAACTGACGAAGAAATTATTGAACAAGATAAGTTGATTGAAAAAGAAATTAAGGATGGAGTTATTCCCGATCCAAATGCACAAGTAGATCCAATGACTGGAATGCCAATGCAACCAGGAATGGAACAACAACCAGGAATGGGTATGGATCTTGGACAACCAGTAATGGAACCGGAAATTGATGCCACTGCCACAGAGCCAAGCACTAAGGCAGTAGAAATGCCCAAGGGTGGTGAGATATAAATAAAGAAAAACACTTTAGGTATTAAAAATGGATGATCTTTTAGATATGATTGCTGCCGACGAATCTCCTTCTCAGGTTAGTGATAAGATTAAAGAACTTTTATTTGCAAAATCTGCAGAGAAAATTGAAGGTGTTAGACCCGAAGTAGCAGCAAGTATGTTTGGTTATTCAACCGAAGAAGAGGAATGAAATGAAATCTTTCAAGCAATTTATCTCAGAATCAGTTAATATTGCTGGCGATTTCACAGGAAATCTTTATATTAATTCTCAACCAGAACAACCACAGCAAGTTGGTGAAGAATATGTTGCTGACGTAATGTGGCAAGGAAGTTTATACCGACTTGAACTTATCACAAAGAGTGGAATTCCTTCACCAAGAGAACTTGGAGAGCAACTTCAATCCAATTATCCGGGAGCAGTTGTTCACCAAATCTATCCGGTTGTAGAAAAGAATTTAAACATTAAAAACGCACAAAGATACCACCCATCAAAATTAGAATGGATTGACTGATAAATGGCTCAGTGGAATATAACTACTCAAGATTATTTAAATCAAGAAAGATCTTTATTTGAAGTTGTAGGTGTTGCATCAAGTGACGGGCAAATAATTAGTGCTAAAAATCCATTTCCGGTTACTGGAACTGTTGGAATTTCATCAGAAACTCTTGTAACTATAAATCCAGACACAAATGCAGTTGATGCATTTGGAAGAAACAGAGTTTCTGAACTTTTTACTCTTGGTGATTATAAGCACCTATACGCTATTGATCCAAACTTTTTAGATAGTCTTTCTGGGGCTGGTTCATCAGTATCATTTTTATCCAATCAAGCAGCAGCAAGATTGCAAACTGGTATTGGTTCTACCGCATCAGTTATTCATCAAACAAAATTTTATCATCATTATCAACCAGGAAAAGGGCAATTAATTTTTAGTTCCTTTAACTTTTATGCACCTCAACAGAATGCAACTAAAAGATCTGGATATTTTGATGATAGGAATGGAATTTATTTTGAACAAGTTGGAGTTAACACTTCAAATGGAGTAAATCCTGGTATTGGAACACACAATTGGGTAATAAGAACTTTTACAAGTAATGTAGCAACAGAAACACGAATTCCACAATCGCAATGGAATAGGGATAAATGTGATGGAACCGGAGATTCTGGATTTAATTTAGATATTACAAAAACTCAATTAGCATTTATAGATTTTCAATGGTTAGGTGTTGGACGAGTTCGTTGTGGTTTTGCTCACGATGGACAACTTATCACAGCACACGAATTTTTTCATTCAAATAATTTAGATAAGGTTTATATTTCAAATCCAAACTTACCAGTTCGTTGCGAAATTAGAAACACTGGTGTAGGAATTGGAGCATCATTTGATCAAATTTGTTCTTCTGTGATGTCTGAAGGTGGGTACATAGAAAGTGGAATTGATTTTGCATATACGATGACTTCTACAAGAACAACCCCAACTCCTGCGGGAACAGAACTACCTTTGATTGCCATTCGTCTTAAAAATTCTTTTCAAGGATATCCAAACAGAATTTCAGTAAAATTAAATAATCTTTCATTATATTGCGAAAATAATAGTATTCTTTATAGAGTTGTAAAACTTCCAAGTTCTGCATATTTAAGTAATGCAGGGACTTTAAGTTGGAATTCTGCTTCCAATAATAGTGGAGTTGAATATTGTATCGATGCTACAAATTATAGTGACGGCGATGAGTTTGCATCAGGTTATGTTCCTTCTGGATCATCACAAAACTCACTTTCTCCAGTTGCGTCTGGTACATTAAGTGCTGCAAAGAAAAACATTATTGTTCAAAATATAGATTCAACAAGTTCTGAAATTTATGTGCTTGTTGTAAGAACTATTACAACCGCAGGTAATGCCACAGCAAACGTTGCTGCTGCACTCCAATGGAGAGAGATTTATTAATTTAATAAATAACTAATATTAATATCTCATAAAATGCAAAGGACAAAAATATTTGGAACTGAAGTTGCTTTGCCAACAACAGCAGGTACTGCATCAAGTATCAGTGAATCAACTTGTTTGAGATTATACAACGGTTCTGGTGGGGCAGCAACTGTCAGTATTTCGAGCACAGTTGGAGCAGCAGATACTGCAACTTTTACTATGCCAAATGCTACGGTTGAATTTTTAGAGAAACCGGCATCTTATGTTGTTTGGGCATCAGCAAGTACAGTAAAAGCAGCAAAAGTAGGATTTACCAACTAAGAAAAATGAAACTAATCACAGAAGAAATTGAAAAGGTAGAAGTTATTGTTGAAGGAAAAGGTGCAGACAAAAAACTTTACATCCAAGGACCCTTTCTTCAAGCAGAATGTGTAAATCGCAATGGACGTATGTATCCAATGGCGATTATGGAGCGTGAAGTAAAACGTTACACAGAACAGTACGTTAATAAAGGTCGTGCTCTGGGAGAACTTGGTCATCCCGATGGTCCTACTGTCAATCTTGATAGAGTTTCTCATAAGATTGTTTCTCTCACCCAAGAGGGAAATAATTTTATCGGAAAAGCACAGATTCTTTCCACTCCAATGGGTAAGATTGCAGAATCACTTCTGAAAGAAGGTGTTTGTCTTGGAGTTTCTTCTCGCGGTATTGGGTCACTAAGAGAAAATATCAGAGGTGGTTATAAAGAAGTTGGTGAAGATTTTATGCTTGCAACTGCTGCAGATATTGTTGCCGATCCTTCTGCCCCTGATGCATTTGTTCAGGGAATTATGGAAGGTAAAGAATGGGTATGGGATGGTGGAATGCTAAGAGAGAAAAATGCAGAAAATGCTAAGCGTAGAATAGATAACTTAGTTGACCAAAGAATTCTTGAAGATTATAAGTTATCTCTTTTTAATGAGTTCTTAAACTCATTGTAATTTATTAAATTATAAATAAATATAGTTTATAACTAAAGGTTAAACGGAGAGTTCAAATGTCTCGTGGAGATTTACAAGAAATGGAAGTAGGCACAAAGCAATCCAGAACCGCTGTCAATGCAAATGCAAAGGCAGGGGACGCAATGCCACATTTAACGGGAAATATTCCTCCCGGTCAAACTGCAGGATGGGAAGATCTTGGTGGTCCTGATCCTTCTAACTATCGTCCAGATGATGATTCAGCAAAACTCAAGACACCTGGAGCAACTCTTAAGCAGGTTAAGGATGTTGTCAATAAGGGTGCTAAGGCTGCGGATCCAATGAAAGGTCTTCATAAAGAAGAGGAAGAATTAGATGATGAGGATCTGATTGAAGAAGAGAATGAAGACGAAGAACTCGTAGAAGCGAAGAATAAGGAAGAGGAAGAGGGCGAAGAGGAGGAAGAGGAGGAAGAGGAAGAAGAAGGCGAAGAGGAAGAGGGTGGTAAGAAGAAGAAAATGGAAGAAGAGTTTGACATTGAAGAAGATGTTAATGCTCTTCTAGAAGGTGAAGAGCTTTCTGAGGAATTCCAAGAGAAAGCACGTACCATCTTTGAAGCTGCTATCCGTTCAAGAGTTTCTGATATTCAAGAAGCACTTGAAGAGCAGTATGCAGTTGCTCTTGCTGAGGAAGTTGAAGAAATCAAAACAGAACTCAGCGAGCGTGTAGATGCATACCTTGAGTATGTTGCTGACGAGTGGATTCAAGAAAATGCACTCGTTATTGAACAAGGTCTTAAGACCGAAATGACCGAATCATTCCTTGCCGGAATGAAGGGTCTTTTTGAAGAACATTATGTATCAATCCCTGAAGATAAATATGATGTGCTTGAGAGCATGGTAGAAAAACTTGATGAAATGGAGACAAAACTCAACGAGCAGATTGAGAAGAATGTTTCCTTAAACAAGCGTCTTGCAGAGGCGGTTGCTGAGGGAATCTTTGAACAGGTCTCTGATGGTCTTGCAGACACTCAGAAAGACAAGCTCGCTTCACTTGCCGAAAGTGTTGAGTTTGAAAGTGAAACAGAATATCGTGAAAAACTGGAGACATTGAAGGAATCATATTTCCCTTCAAGAGTAGTTTCTCCTTCTACTAAAACTGAAACTCTTTCAGAGGGTGTAGATGTTGATCCAGAACCAGTTTCGGATTCAATGGCTGCATACCTGAAAACTCTTTCAGCATTTAGTAAATAATTGAATTTAATATAATTCAAACCCAAAAAACAAACACTTAGTAAAAAGGTAAACGCAAATGTTCCATTCAGAGCATCTGCAGGAAAAGTGGGCACCACTTCTGGACTATCAGGGTCTTGATCCTATCAAAGATTCCCACAGAAGAGCTGTAACCGCAGTCCTGCTAGAGAACCAAGAAAGATTTTTAAGAGAAGAGTCAGCATTCAATTCAGGTGGCATTGGCAACCTGATGGAAGCTCCAACCAACGCTACTGGTAGCACCGTAAGTGCTGCTGGTTTCGGTGGTAGTGCTGCTTCCGGCGGTCCTACTGCTGGTTTCGATCCAGTTCTGATTTCACTCATTCGTCGTTCAATGCCAAACCTGGTCGCTTATGACCTCGCTGGCGTTCAACCAATGAGCGGTCCTACTGGACTCATTTTCGCAATGCGTTCCCGTTACACCAATCAGAACGGCACTGAAGCATTCTTCGATGAAGTAGATTCAGCATTCTCGGGACAAAATGCAGGATTCGGTAATACCGCATTTACTGACGCAAATGCTGGTATGGGAACCACTGCTCAAGGTGGAACCAATCCTTCAGTTCTGAACCCAGTTTCAACTGCAACCTCGACCTCATATAACGTAGGTCAAGGTATGTATACCCAAGAGGCAGAAAACCTTGACGGTACAGGTGCCTCTGCATTCAATCAGATGGCATTCTCGATTGAGAAAGTCACTGTTACTGCTAAGAGCCGTGCTCTGAAAGCAGAATACAGCCTTGAGCTTGCTCAGGACCTGAAGGCAATCCACGGTCTGAATGCTGAAGCGGAACTCGCAAACATTCTCTCAACTGAGATTCTTGCTGAGATCAACCGCGAAGTTATTCGTACCATCTACAAGGTTGCTGAACAGGGTGCTGCACAAAACGTTGCAACTCCTGGCGTATTTGACCTCGACGTTGACTCCAACGGTCGTTGGTCAGTTGAGAAGTTCAAGGGCCTTCTGTTCCAGATTGAGCGTGATGCTAACGCTATTGCTCAGAGAACTCGTAGAGGAAAGGGCAACATCATCATGTGCTCTGCTGACGTTGCTTCAGCACTGACCATGGCTGGCGTTCTCGACTACACCCCTGCACTCAACGCTAACCTCCAGGTAGACGATACCGGCAACACCTTTGCTGGTACTCTAATGGGCAAATTCCGCGTCTACATTGACCCATATGCTGCTAACCTGACTGCAGGCAATGCTACTTCAGGTAACCAGTACTATGTTGTCGGTTATAAGGGTTCTTCTCCTTATGACGCTGGTATCTTCTATTGCCCATATGTTCCTCTCCAAATGGTACGTGCCGTTGGCGAGAACAGCTTCCAGCCCAAGATTGGCTTTAAGACCCGTTATGGTCTTGTTGCCAACCCATTCGCTGAGGGTAATGTTAACAGCCAGGGTCTTGGTCGTCTCCAAGTCAACTCCAACCGTTATTACAGAAGAGTTGCGGTCAAAAATTTAATGTGACGATCTACCACACTAAACATCTAGGAGACCCCAAAAGGGTCTCCTTTTTTTTATATAAGTATACTAAGAACTCAAGTAGGTGGGAAAGAGTTATCTAAATATTTAAAAAAAGATGACGGCAGGACAAATAGATAATAGAAACTTTTTATCCCCAACGGGATTTAAGTTTACTTTAAAAAGAACACCAAAAATTGCATTTTTTTGCAATTCAGCAAATATTCCAGATTTAACTTTTGGTGTTGCCACTCAACCAACTTACTTAAAAGATATACCAATTCCCGGCGATAAAATAGTTTTCGGAGATCTCAATCTAAGATTTCTTGTAGACGAAAATCTTGAGAACTATATGGAAATACAAAACTGGATTCGCGGTATGGGTTATCCAGAAAGTTTGCAACAAATCTATGATTTTCAAGAAACTGGATATATCACCCCGAGAATTGAAGCACAAAAGCAACTTGGATTATATTCGGATGGAACTCTTCAAGTTTTAACAAGTTCATCAATACCAAATTTTCAAATTGTTTTTAGAGATCTTTTTCCATATACACTAAGCACATTAAGTTTTGACGCAACAAATACAGATGTACAGTACTTTACAGCAGAGGTAAGTTTCAAGTATACTATTTACAATATAGTTGATCTTGGCGGAAATCCTTTATGAGTTTAGATCTTGATTCTATACAAAAGATGTGGGAACAAGATTCAAAGATAGATATTGATAATCTCCATACAGAATCTTTGAATATTCCCATTCTACATGCAAAATATTTTGATTTATATAATACAATTTTTCTACTAAGAAAAAAGGCAGAGCAACAAAAAAGAAATATAAGACACGAAAGATATGAATATTATTCGGGAAAAGCTGATCCAGATGTATATGTAGATAATCCATTCCCCAAAAAGATTCGTGATAAAGATACCATGCAAAAGTATCTTGATGCGGACGAAAAACTTTCTACAGTTTGCTTAAAAATTGATTACTACGATACAATGTTAGTGTATATAGAGAGTATTCTAAAGATGATACAAAATAGAACTTACCAGATTAAGAATTCAATTGAGTTTATGCGATTTAACTCTGGACTAGGGTAAATAAATACTCATAGCATGATGAATGTTATGAGTGATGTAATTATTGAAAAGAAAAATGAAGTTTTTTTGAAACTTCATTGTGAGGCACATATTCTTTACGAACTTCAACCTTATTTTACATTTGAGGTTGAATCTGCAAAATTCATGTCCCAGTATAGAAGCAGGCACTGGGATGGAAAGATTAGGCTATTAAGCACTCATACTGGAGAAATTTATGTCGGATTACTTGATAAGGTAATCAACAAACTTTCTCTGCATAATTATACTTATGAATTTAAAGAAAATAAATTCTACGGACAACCTTTTGAGATAAACGAACATATCTCATATGAAGGTGTTAAAGATTATATGAATTCTATTTGTTCTCATTCTCCAAGAGATTATCAAATAGAGGGAGTATACGATGCTCTAAGACATAACCGTAAATTATTAATAAGTCCCACTGCATCAGGCAAATCTCTGATGATTTATTCGTTAGTGAGATACTACGTACACAAGAACGAAAAAATTCTTTTAGTTGTTCCAACGACATCTCTTGTAGAGCAGATGTATAAGGATTTTCAGGATTATGGATGGGATGCTGAGTCATACTGTCACCGTATCTATTCGGGAAGAGAAAAAACAAATGAGTTTCCAGTTACAATTACAACTTGGCAATCAGTATACAAACTAGAGCG
>Ga0208784_1000017_pt1 | contig 78488 bp, 85 predicted proteins | sample DEB19_08_DNA_FD_184531 | JGI IMG/M metagenome (GOLD analysis project Ga0208784, IMG submission 184531) | Aqueous microbial communities from the Delaware River and Bay under freshwater to marine salinity gradient to study organic matter... | ecosystem: Environmental > Aquatic > Marine > Coastal ... | reverse complement strand
ATTCCTGGATCCGAAAGGAATTCGATGATGGTATCTGCAAGTCGACTTATAAGAGAATGGTGTCGGCAATGACTGAGCAATCGAACGAGGTGACAGCATGAATCCGCAACCGATGGACCATTTTGTTATTCGCTATGTGCCCGGTGGTATGGGATTGAGCCATAGCGCATGGTGGCTCTGTGAAAAGATCAATTGTGGCGATGGTACTTATTTTGACCGGCCTCAAAAATATCTCCGTAGGAGTGATTATAAATGAATGAACGACCAAAAACACTTCAACAGGAACTGTCCATGAAGACCATCGTCATCGGCGTGATGTCCCAGGAGCAAATCCGGGCAAGGGCGATCGCCATCGCCAAAGGCGAGTACAAGCCCAGGCCGGACGAGCCCAAGATCTGGTTCACGTCCATCAACATGAACCTGCAACCGATGACTCCTAATCCCCCATCAAACAACACGTACATCGTGGTCATCACACAGGATAACGAACAGGCCCGACTGACCTGCAACTCGATGGAAGAAGCGGTCCAGGCCCGACAAGCATTCATCAACTACGGCAAGTGCCAAGACGTCACCATCGAGAAGGCATGATATGAATGAGCAATATGCAAAGGTCCCATACATCCGAGTAACGACGATCGAGGATGGTATCAAGTATTCTATGAACCTTCCCTATACATCCCTACATAAAACTAAGTTCACGGAAGAGGAGAAGCTCATCATCATGACCCTGTACCATGAGGCCAACAACAAAACACTGTACAAGAACAGTGAACGAGTGGTCAACCATATCTCCTATGGGGTTGAGATACTATGAGGAGGAACACCCGTCCCGCTAAACACGTCCTGCTAGCGTGTCTTGCTAAACACCCGTCCTGCTAGCGTGTCCTGCTAGCACGCATGCAAGGGAGCCCACATGAACAACATAGTATACCTAAAAAACAAACCTAAGAAAACAATCGATATACACCACTCGATAGTCAAGTTGCTCATGGACAACTATCCAGTAGATAAGAATCAAGAAACAGATTTATCAAACCTGTATCATAGACATGAACATGAGGTATATGTATCTCATCTAGTATATGAGCTACTCATGGACGTAGAGAACGACAGGTTAAGGAACAGGATAACCTGATCTTGGTTTATCAGAGGGCAGATATAGTCAACGAGAGTGACTATAATGAGTGGCTGGATAAACTAGGCCAGATAGCCAGTATGGGCATCTGTTGACGGCTGGATGCTGGTGGGTGCTGGTAAAAGTCCATCATGATCAACGGGTTACAAAAGTCCATATAAATCAATGGGTTACGTAGGCCCACAGAAACCCTTCAGAATCAATGGGTTACACCACGGTACCCCAGGACCCACCCTGGCCCACAGAAACCCTTCAAAATCAATGGGTTACGTAATTCCATATAGATCAATGGGTTACACGACGGTACCCTAGGACCACAGAAACCCTTATAGATCAATAACATAGACAAAACCTTTTAGAATCAACCACTTATGCCCGGGAGTGACCCAGGGCCGGGACTGGTCAAAAAGTGACCACCCATGACCATACTGCCCAATATTACCCCATTTACAAAAATATGTAAAACCTGTTTACATATTTTATTATATGATATAAGATGGTATTGCCTGGGACTCGGGCCGCATCGATAGGCCCATAGGTTTCAATCGCGCAGGGCCCCCGTCCATCCCGGGATACTCCCCATCGACTGAGTCACTTTCGCCATCCATTGGCAGCAGTCACACTATGAGTATATGGTACCAAATATGATAAAATAAGTACACAACACCTAAGTGGTTGATCTATAAGGGATTGTACTAAGTGGTTGATTTGTAAAGAAAAAATGATGGTGTACTTATTTTCATATAATGATATAATGGATCCATCAAATGAAAAAGGGTAACAAAATGTATACGAATGAATATGATTTTAATTTTGAGTTGGGCCTGGGTGAGTTCCTGGAGACCCTGGAAAAGTATAATGCCCGGGTGGTCAAGTTTGTGGCGATTGGCCCGGGTGGTGGTAACCCGGCAGTGACTTTGGGGTTTGAGACCCTCGAGGACCTTGAGTCCTTTAATGAATTCATGGACATATAACCCTGTACTTATTTTCATATAATGATATAATGGATCCATCAAATGAAAAAGGGTAACGAAATGAATCTTGTGAAAAAAACGATTGAATTGTCCGTGACGATTATGGTGGAAATTGATGAAGACCTGGGCATGGACGATCCGTATGACTTGGGTGATAACATCTGTGAAGAGATATATTTCTCCCTTAAGAATAATGATATCATTGATGATGAAAAGATTATTGGGTACTCGGCACGAGTTGTAGGAATAAAATAACCCTGTACTTATTTTCATATAATGATATAATGGATCCATCAAATGAAAAAGGGTAACAAAATGCACGTAGAAGAATATGACTTTGATTGTGACCTGGGCCTTGGTGAGTTCCTTGAGACCCTGGAAAAGTATAAGGGCACCATTGTCAAGTTTGTGCCCATTGGCCCGGGTGGTGGTAACCCGGCAGTGACGTTGAGTTTTGAGACCCCTGAGGACTTTGATTCCTTCAACCAATTCATGGACATCTAACATGGACCAAGTCACACATAAACGTCAGGTGATGGGCTGGGATGAGTTCAACGAGTTCCTGGCCCGTACCCCTGAGAATGACATCCTGGAGTACGTCGTGTTCGACGATGACTATGACCCATGGGCCCAACCTCAAGTCGAGGTCTCATATTTCGTCAGGGGCTAGTGTACTTATTTTCATAAATTATGTACAATGGTCTCACAATATGAATAAGGCAACAAAAGTGAACGAATATTCGTTCTATACCTATAGGACCTCAGATGGCGGCGATCAAATCATCACGATCAAAGCCCCCTCGCAAGCAGAAGCTATCTCTGAATTCAACTTTATCTACGGAGAACACGCGCCAGTGGACATGATCGTTGAGCGGGTACCGCCATTCGATACACAGAAGGTCGGTCCAATCACCTCCACCTACCTGGACTAACCCTGTACTTATTTTCATAAATTATGTACAATGGTCTCACAATATGAATAAGGGAACAAAAGTGAACGAATATAACCCAGTCGTTAATGTGTGGTTCGAGGAAAAGGGCAGGGCTCCCTTCCGTATAGAGTGTCTGCTCGAGGAGGTCTTTATGGACAACCCCATGCTCGAGGCTTCTATGGAATTTATCGTCAGCAGTCTCCAAGAATCTGGCAAGGTACGCCTGAGCAATAGCCTGAGTCTTGAAACTCGTCACTGAGGCCCTGTACATAATTTCAGAATATGATATAATGGTTCTACCAAATGAATAAAGGATACAACGTGAACGCTATCGTGCAGACCATTGAGACCAAGCTGGGTATCAAAGGAATGAACGTCTTTGACGCAGTCCGCCATACCCGCGAGACTCTCTCTGCTACTACCAATGGCCAACCCGACCCAGACTTGACGTACGCTCGCAGCGTAGACCTGATCAAGTCCTTCGGCGTCGAGGACCCTACCACCCTCGTAGATGGCGACAAGCAGGCCCGGCTCTTTGCCACTGCCCTTGTCTCCACTCTCGTCAATAATCGCGACAACTTTAGCCTGGATAAGGCGATCGAAGAAGCTCGCATCAAGGTGGCCAACGTCGAAGCAATGGTTGGCAAAAAAGTGGCTAAGGTTAAGCCCAAGGCCATGAAGGAAACTAAGCCCAAGGCGGCCACGCCGGCCCGGGCGTCTCGTTCCGCTGTCGACCTCACGGCAGCCCGAGACATCTTCAAGGCAGAGCCTGAGGCACGGGTCTATGACCTTGTGACCAAGGTGGCTGAGGCTTATGGCGTTGACCGAGCCAAGGCGTATGGGATTTTGCATCGCGTGAGGAAGGGTGCTTAAAATTTTAGGGGTGTACTTATTTTCATATAATGATATAATGGATCCATCAAATGAAAAAAGGAAACAACATGGCACGTAAATTCACCTATAAAGTCCTTGACCTAATGGACGAGGGCGTGATTGACCCCAAGTGGTTGGCGGCCGCCCTGGCCAGTTGGTGCTCGGAGGATGATATGAAGGAGTTCTTTTATGCCAACCTTGCCGACCTGATGGAAGAAGAAGAGGAAGACTCTACCATAGAATAAGAAATAAGTACAGGGTGTACTTAATTTCATATAATGATACAATGGTACTACACAATGAGTAAAGGAACAAAAGTGAATCGCACCTCCAGCTACGTCGACACCCTCTCCACCAGCGACCCGAGCTTTCAGGCTACCATCGATCTGATTAGAGCTACTGTTCGTAAGGGTAACAAGCGACCTGGTCAAAAGTATCGCGTGCGGGTTCGTGGCCGACTGGGCCGGAACAACCCATATGCTCCCCTCTATGGTGCGGCTGGCCCGCTCCATCGGTACTGTGGCCAGGAGATTAAGATTAAGCACGCTAGCCGGGTCGACGTCTACATCGCTCCCATCCGGTAAGCCCTGTACTTAATTTCATATAATGATACAATAGAACCATAATATGAAACAAGGAACAAACATGAACACTTTCGACTTTGGCAACGGTCCAGTTCCAGCCCATCAGCACCCCAATGGGCGCGGTTGGGTGGCTGACACGGCTACAGTGGCTGATACAGCCTACGTTGGACCTGATGCTAAGGTGTTTGGTGACGCTCAGGTGTATGATAACGCTTGGGTGTCTGATAACGCTTCGGTGTCTGATAACGCTTGGGTATATGGTAACGCTAGGGTGTTTGGTGACGCTATTGTGTTTGATAACGCTTCGGTGTCTGATAACGCTATTGTGTTTGATAACGCTTCGGTGTTTGGTAACGCTTTAGTCTATGATAACGCTTTAGTCTATGATAACGCTTTAGTCTATGATAACGCTAGGGTGTATGGTAATGCTAGGGTGTCTGATAACGCTAGGGTGTCTGATAACGCTAGGGTGTATGGTAACGCTAGGGTGTCTGATAACGCTAAGGTATCTGGTGATGCCGTTCTGGCCTAACCCCTGTACTTAATTTCATATAATGAAACGAGGAACAAACATGGATACTATCAACCTGGGCAACGTCCGCGGCTGGAGCATGAACAAGGCGCTCGAAGCAGCCGCTATGAGCAAGACCATCCTGGACAAGGGCTTCATCGAGTACATGACGAACGAACGGCTGGAGCAGCTGATCAACGCCATCTACGTGGAGCTCAGGGAAAGGGACCTCAGAGTGGTCGATGTGGCCGGTCACCATGTCGAGGTGGCCTAATGTCTAATCCTACCCTCTCCATCACCGTCACCAATGAGAATGGCCTGCAACTCAAGCTCAGGACCAGCCTCAACGAGCTGCTCTTCATGAACCCCTTCCTGAACAAGTCTGAGATCCTCGACCAGCTGGCAGACGAGGGCGAGGCCTGGATCCAGTCCGGTACTACCGCTAAGCTAGTCCCTGCAGCGCCATGGCTACGAGCTGAAGTCCAGTAATTAGCCCTGTACTTAATTTCATACTCATAGTACTATAGACCCATAATCAAGTAAAGGTAAAGACTAATGGCTAACATGAGTTATTGTCAATTTGAGAACACCTACGGCGACCTCCTGGACTGCGTTCGCCGCCTCGAGGAGGATGGTTATAGCACCGTGTATAAGGAGAGTAACGAGTACGAGCAGCACGCAATGGAGCATATGCTCATGCTCTGTAAGCGGTACATCAAGGCCATGGAGGACCACACGGAAGAAGAGTTTGAACTCAGCCCATGGGGAGAGGAGTAAGCCATGGTTAAGTTCAAAGAGTTCCTCAAGGAGTTGGTGGTGGCCATCATCGTTGGTGCGATCGCCTGTGCCGGTGTGTGGTACGGTGTGGCCAGTAGCCCACTTTACGGATGGTTGTAAGGTGACTGCCCGGGACTGACCATGGCCATGGCGGTTTCCGGGTCCCATATGCGGCGGCTGGGGACCCCATGGATGGGTTCCCTAGTCCTCCATCGCCAATCACCAAGGACTCTCGTATACCCACCAAGGACTCTCGTATCTCCCCAGCCCAAGAACCAAGGTCAACGGTTGGGATTCGGTTGGTTTAAAAATTCCCGCGGGAAAAAAATTGCTGAAAAACGGTCATCGGAGGTTAGACTGCAGTACCTTTAAGACCCATAAGGGCTAAGAAGTCCCTCGGGATCATCCACTGAAGACCTGCACAGCCATTTCTCATGGTAAAGAGGCGGACCATAGGATCCCCGCGGTCTTCGATATAGAACTTAGCATTGGAATTCAGCACTTCGAACGGAATTATTCGTAGGTAATGCAGAAAAATAGCGTGTTCTCGCTCAATAGGCATCACAAGACCGTTGTTTTGGGCGGCTATGCCGATCACGTCAATCAATTTTGTGCACTCATCAGCCGTTGCGACGCTAAAATATGATAAAAAAACTGCAAGTATGAGTATTGAGCGGTTCATTTGACGATCCTTAGTAGTTTGTATAGATATATATTACTCAATTTCACTTTTTAAGGTAAGATATGAAGACTTTTGATGGACTTTTTAATAAGACAGAGTTTGATCCGAAGAATGCGACTCATTTGAAGCTGTTCCAGCGATTCTTGGAGACTGGAAAATGGAGCGGGTGTCCGTTCAAGCTGAATGAGGACTACCAGAGCATCCCGGGTATGATATATGACTCGATCAAGAACGAGTTGATGAGGAGAGTCTGTGTATGAGACCTTATGAGTGGCCAACGGGTAAGAAGCCGGCAAAGAGAGTCTACGAGCACAGGAGCAAGATCTACCGGCCTGAGGTTATCGAGGACCTAAAGAAGGACACGTACCGCGTCGATCACTGGGTCGAGGATCTAGAAGGCATGCAGATGTTCAAGGCAGACTATACACCGTATCATAAGATGAGTAAGCGTGACTTTGAGATGTACGTCGACCTAGGTTGTCCAGTTCAAAGAGGAGACCACCCCTGGAGTCACTATAGGCTGTACGAGGCCTATAAGAAAAAGCCCGAAACGTTTGACGATAAGATAAATAAAGCTTTCAAGAAAGTAACGGAGAAAGTAAAGAGTGCCATTAGGAAGACACGTAATACTTGAGTGTCACGGGTGTGACGAGGAGCAGCTGAAAGACGAAGCCCTCTTGCAAAGAGTGATGGAAGACGGAGCTGTTTTCGCTCGTGCTGAGGTTCTCCATAGTTACTTCCATAAGTTTGATCAGGGAGAGGGAGTTACCGGCGTGGTTGCTCTGGCTGAATCACACATATCCGTTCATACTTGGCCGGAACATCGTTACATGGCTGTGGATATCTTTATGTGCGGAGACTGTAACCCATACGACACTTTCGATTACATCATCACCAACATGGTTATCGGTGAATACAGCGTTGATTGTATTGATCGCGGGTCTGAATATACGAACTTACATAACGTATAAATATTACGAGCAGTGTATACACTATAAAAAAAATCATATTTTGATCAAGGAGAAGAACATGAACTGGACAACACCTACTTTTGAAGATTTTAGACTCGGTTTTGAAATTACACTCTACATCAACAACCGCTAAACAATTTAATTATTTAAAGGAGAAATTAATATGAAGAAGATTATCTTTGCTGTACTGTGCGCAGTTTTTGCACAAGTGTCTTTTGCTGACCAGCTAGCAACTGATAAGAAGATTTATCGAGACACAGTTATTTGGCCCATCATAAGTAACATTGTTCTTTGCCGGCCGAATGCATCTGGTTTAGGCCCAAACCCAACCAAAGCGCAGATGGATGCATGCTGGGCTAGTATGCAGGGTAAGGGATTTAGGTTCCCCACGTTAGAAGCAATCAACGCAGAAGTTGATCGATCCACTACTTTGCATGCTAACATCGCTCGTGGTAAATGGCAGATTAAGACTGCACAGACGCCCGAAGAGCTTCCTTATTGGAACAATCGATGTGGTGCACCAGACAAGATTACTCAGATCCCAATGGCTACAACGTTTGAAGAATGTGAAGCTAAGGTAAGTAAGTGGTCCAATCAAGAAACCAAGGCTGCGTTTCTCTCACGCGATTATATCGTAGACGAGAATGGTAACTGGGTCGATCATCGCAATGCATATACAATCCAACCCGGTTGGGCAAAGAGACTCGGTCATACTAATCCAAGATTTGCAACCAATATTTGGAACAGCAAGCTAGCTACGTTGAAAGCTAAGTTGGCTGCAGCTGCTCCTAAGTAATAAGAGGTTATACATGTTAAGCACATTATTTTGGTTAGCTGTCGGTGCATTCATCGGTTGGAACTTACCTCAGCCTGAATTCGCCAAGCGTATTCAACAAATCATAGAAGAAAAAATAGATATCTTTAAATAAGAAAGTGATATATTATGACTAAAGCAACTAGAGTAGTTTTGCGAGCAGGAAAAGAATGTAGTACCGAATGGGCCGAACCATGGCTTACGACAGATGATAATGGTAGCTGTTCCACAGATGATGATGGTTCTACTGAATGGGGTCTATGTCACGAGAAGATTGGTAAAAACAATAATACCAGATGGTACACAGGTGGTTCATCGGATATCTATGGTGATGTTGATGGGCAAGTGTTAGAACAAGGTAAATATTGTGTTTCATTCTCTTGTTTTAATCCTTGGCTAGGATATCCTCTTGTAGTATTCAATAGTGGTGGGATGGGCGCATATGCATTTCAGCAGAGTGATCATAGAGCCCGATTGTCAGAGGGTGAATCATATGAATATATTTCTGAGCTATTCGATAGCGGAATAAAGTATAAGCATATTATTAAAAGACTCGATGATACAGATTATAAGGAATTTGAAGTCTGGATTGCAGTAGAAAAAGTTTAAATAAGCTAAGCCCGGCCAGTACGGTGGGACGTGCAGATCGACAAGACTAGGACAAGGTTCGAATCCAAGCTGGGCTTTTTATATATGGGTTAACTATGATAAATTTATTAGTGGATGAAGCGTATGCGTTTGACTATCTAAGTGTTCTAGAAATTAAAAAAAATAATTCATTAAAAGATCGTCAGTACTATTCGATGATCTATGACCATGTCCGATTAGAAATTGGAAATGAATCATTTGATCGCATCATTGCATCTGAGATATATCATGAAATGATATATGCAAATAAAAAAATCTATGATTTGATAGATGATATAAGAATTAGAAAAATAAGTATGGACGCTAAAATTGTAGATGACGCTAATAACCAAAGATTTTTCTTAAAAAGAAAGCTTCAACAAAAATATTTTACAAATGAATTGACTGAATTGAAGACTGGTATTTAATATGAAAAAAGCTTTAATCACCGGTATTACTGGCCAAGATGGTTCTTATTTAGCTGAACTGCTGTGTGAACAAAACTATGAAGTTCATGGAACAATAAGAAGACAATCAGATCGTGATCATAAAAATATCAAGCATATTAAAAATAACTGCGTCTTTCACCAGTTAGATCTTACAGATTATAATTCTATAACTAGGTGTATAGAACTCATTAAGCCGCAAGAAATCTATAACCTTGCGGCGCAAAGCCATGTGAAGCTTAGTTTTGACCTTCCCATTAACACCGCAGATATTAATTCATTGGGTCCTCTTCGTATCTTAGAAGCAATTAAGCAACTAAAGCTAGATATAAAGTTTTATCAAGCTAGCACCAGTGAATTGTTTGGAACGACTGATGAATTTCCTCAAAACGAGAATACATATTTCATGCCCGCCAGTCCTTATGGAATATCTAAAATGTTTGCACATTGGTCTGTAATCAATTACAGATCGAGCTATAATATGTTTGCATGTAATGGAATATTGTTTAATCATGAAAGTCCTAGGAGAGGAGAGTTATTTGTTACTAAAAAAATAACTAGTGGTTTTGCAAAAATATTTTTAGACATTAAAAACAATCGTGTTCATTACCCCATTCATCTTGGAAATTTAGATTCTCTTCGAGACTGGGGACATGCAAAAGATTATGTAGAAGCTATGTGGTTGATGCTGCAACAAAACGAACCCAATGATTACGTGATAAGTTCTGAGAAGCAATACTCAATACGACAATTTTGCAATTTAACCGCTGACTTTTTTGGGTTCAAATTAGAATGGATTGGTGAGGGTCTAAATGAACACGCTGTAGATAAAGAAACAGGAAAATTAATAGTAGTTGTAGATCCTGCTTTCTACCGCCCGGTAGATGTTGTCAATCTTATTGGAGATTCTACTAAAGCTCATACTGATTTAAATTGGACTCCTAAATATAATATAGTCGACTTAGTAAATGAAATGTGCTCGTATGATCTTAACGAAAAGGAAAAAGAATATGTCTAAATGGCCTTTGATAAAAAATGCAATAAAGTTTACTGATAGAGTAAAGCTATGTAGTTTTATACTAACATCTGACCGATATACTAATGGGCAAAAAGTTCGTGAGTTTGAAAAGATGTGGTCGGAGTGGATAGGCTCTAAGCATTCGTTAATGGTGAGTTCTGGATCTACTGCTAATTTTCTTCTTTTAGCTGCAATAAAAGAAAAATATAATTTAAAAGAAGGTGACAAAGTATTAGTTCCTGCATGCACATGGGTTACTAATATAAGTCCAATAATTCAATTGGGATTGACACCAATTTTCTGCGATATAAATTTAACTAATTTTAGTTTTGATTTAGATCATATGAATCTTATTAAGAAAAATCATGATATAAAAGCTATTTTCATAACACACTTACTAGGATTCAGCGCAGAGAATGAAAAATATAAACAGATATTTCCTGATGCAATTATTTTAGAAGACGTATGTGAAAGTCATGGATGTAGAAGTGAAACGGGTGAATTAAGAGGAAAAGAAAAAGGAACATTTAGTTTTTATTTTGGTCACCACATGACTACTATAGAAGGTGGTATGGTTACAACAAGTGATGACGATTTATATGAGCTTATGCGTATGAAAAGAAGTCATGGGCTAGCTAGAGAATCTGGAAACTTAAACAAATATACAGAAAAATATCCTGGTATTCATCCTCAATTTTTATTTGTTACTGATGGATATAATTTTAGAAGTACTGAATTAAATGCATTTTTGGGTATTCAGCAATTACCTAGACTCAATTCGTTCATAGAAACTAGACGACAAAATTTTAAATTCTTTACTAAACTAATCAATGAACAAGAAAATTTATTTTATTCAATAGATAATCAGTTTGGAAATAGTAATTATGCTTTTCCTTTTATTTGTAAAAACATGGAAATTAAGCATAAATTAATTGATGTATTTGATCAATATCAAATTGAACATAGACCAATAGTTAGTGGAAATCTTTTAAAACAACCATTTTTAATCAAATACGAATTTGGTGTTAAGAGACAAAAATATAATGTTGATGTATTACATGAGCAAGGATTATACATAGGAAATAGTCAATTTGTGTCACAAACACAAATTTATAAATTATTTGAAACAATTTATCAAAATCTTATATAAGGATTTTAAAAATGTTATTTGCTTTTCGTAATTTTAAAAGAAATAAAATGGTTAATTTATCAGCTATTAGTATAAAGCATTTCATACCAGATGCTGAAATTTTTTGTATAACTTTTTATGAAAATAGTCCAAATGAATATGATGATCAAGAGCCTCTTTTGCCTTTTATTACTGAAAAAAAAGTAAAAACAAAATATCCTAATACTAATGGCAAACCTCATGATCATCCAGATGTAAATGCAACAAGCGGAGAAGGAAATCCTGACACTACAAAATTTTTCTCTGAAGGTTATAATGAAATATGGAATCTATTAAAGCATAGAGAAGAAAAAGTTTTAATGTTAGGAGAAGATTGTTTTTTTACAACCGGAAAAGTTTTAGAAGAATTGATACAAAATCAAAATTCTTATGCAGTTGCTTTTGGTTCTTGGTGCTGGTGGGGGTATGAAGAAAAGTGGGCAAACGCTACCTGTATTTGTTTTGATTTAAAACTTTTAAATGGAATATTTCCAATTTCCGAAGAAGGGCCAGCATTTATAGAAGCTCATTTATACAATATATTAACTAGAATTCCACCTGAATATAGATATTCTATAAAACATAGAACATTTGAAAATTATCATGGAGATGGTATAAGAACAAATTCTTCTTTAGCAATTGAAAATGAACTTAAAAAAGCAGGTATATTGAGATAAATATATGTACAAGATTTGTTGATGGTGTTATAATAGGTCTGTTGGACGCGGGTGCGAATCCCGCCACCTCCACCTAAGTATACTGGCGTAATATGGCACTCTAAAGCCTAAAAACGAAATCTGTGTTCCAGTATACTTAGGTGGGGGTGTTATAGATTCGACAGCGGATTGAAAGAACACCGGAGAATCGGCAATGCGAAAGCCGTTAGGATTGGGATTTCCCGGTCGAAGAAGCAAAAAACTATAAATGCCAATGATGACATTTATGAGCAGGAGTATGCTCTAGCAGCATAACCTCTCTGGGGTTTCGCCACCTGTCCTTATCACCCAATCAGGTGGCACTCTTAATATTTGGACACTATATCATGGAGACTCACTCGCGTAAGCGAGATAAGAAAATTCTCGACTTCCTTTCAAAAGCTGCCGAAGCAGCGGATCACGTAGGAATACGTGCTAAGCTTGCTGCTGCAGTTGTCATTAAAAATGAGATCATATCGATTGGATTTAATCGAAGAAAGACTCACCCTTTTCAAGCTCAGTTTCAAGCAAACGATAAGCAGATTTATCTTCATGCTGAGAATGACGCCATCAATCGTGCTTTAAAGTACATTACAAAAGAAGAACTTAAGAAAGCTACTCTATATGTAGCTAGGGTTAAGTATCGAGATAACAAAACAAAGAAAGCTATTTGGGCTGAAAGCAAACCATGTTCTGGTTGCCAGAAAGCTATCCATTCTCATGGAATCAAGACTGTTGTTCATACGTATTCAGAAGGATATAAATATATGTAAGCTTACACATAGGTTTATTTAAATGATATTAAAATTTAATTCTTTTTTAAGGGAAAAATTAGAAGGCGATCTTGGTAATCATGAAAGTGGTACTTTGCATGAAATACTAGTAGCACATTCATTAAATGGCAATAAACACGTCAATCCTCGAGCAGAACAAGTTCACGATGACTATGCTAATAGATTGGGAGGAACTTCTAGCCCACTTTACCAACATCATCTAGCCCGCGCACAAGAAGCAGCTAAAAATATTAAGCAACATATAGAATCGCAGGGGCACGAAGTTTCTCATTCTTCTTGGTCAGCGCAAGCAAGCGAAAAAGAAGAAGGACACGGAGATCCTTCTGATGTTTATGTTCATACAAAAACTGGTAAAAAAATAGGTGTTAGCTTAAAAGTAGGAGATACACATGGTACTAAACCTATCTCCAATCCTGGTGTTAGTTCAGAAATTAAGACTCATTTAGATGATGCAAGACAATCTTTAGCACAGCAACACCCACACACAAAAGGAATGACTACTGCGCAAATTAAACAAGAAGCTAGATCTAATCCAGAAGTTGGAAAAACAGTAGATGCTTTAAGAAAGCAAACATTAGAAAAATCTGTCAATCAATTACACTCTGATTATTCTAAAATGTCTGAACCAGAATTACATCAGCATGTAATGAAGCTTTTGCATGGCGGATCAGATTATCATTCTGATCATATTAGAGCGACTACAACAGGAACCGGTGGAAATTATAGAAGTAAAATAATAAACCCATCATCTCATTATGCTGGACAAATTGAACCAGGAAAAATAGATGTTGTAAAATCTGGAACATCAGTTTTATTTAAACATAAAGATACTGGAAAAACTTTAGCTAAACACAGATTAAAATTTGAATCTAGTGGTCTTTCTAGTATTAAAGGATCTGGAGAATCATCATTGTGAAATCTTTCATTGAATTGACTGAATCTTCAAATGAAGAAAAATTAACTCATCTTGAACATGCAGAAGATCATCCTATCAATGCTGGTCATGAAGGAACTCAGCATGCAATAAACACTTTGCAGCAAACCGCAAACGCATTACGCGGCAAACCAAGTACTGCGCGGGTTATGACTAAGTTTGATGGATCGCCTTCTATCGTGTTCGGCCGACACCCAGAAACAGGTCAATTCTTTGTAGCTTCCAAATCAGCATTTAACAAAGAACCTAAGATCAATTATACAGAAGAAGATATTCAACGTAATCATGGCCATGCACCTGGATTAGTTTCCAAATTAACAGCAGCTCTTCAACATTTACCTAAAGTTACTCCAAAGACTGGTGTTTATCAAGCAGATATAATGCATACACCAGAAGACGTTAAAGATGACGGGATGTCAACATCTTTTAGACCAAACACGATATCTTACTCTTCACCAAGTAATTCTGAAACATCTTCAAAAATTAAGAAATCTAAGATAGGAGTAGCTGTACATACTGCGTATCACGGAAATGATTTTGGTTCACTCAGAGCAGAATACGGAGCTGATATATCTGGGTTTGGATCACACCCTGATGTACATGTAATATCTACTCAATACAGACCAGAAAATGCTCAATATTCAGATGAAGATCACAGCCAATTCAGACAACATATTCAAGCAGCGACCACTCTTTCGAGACAAATCAAGCCAGAACATTATGATGTTTTAAATGATCATGGTCATAAAGACATGATTAAAACATACATCAATAGCACAGTAAGAAATAATACTAAGCCTGATGTTGAAGGATATAAAGCTTTCACAAGAGAACGTGCATCCGTTGCTGCTAGCAAAGTTAAAAGTGATAAAGCTAAGCAAGCTAAGCATGAAGCGGGCGATGCTGCTGTTACTCACATTGACGCTAATACTCCTCATTTTCAAAATGTATTAAATTTGCATCATCACCTACAACAAGCTAAAAATGTGTTAGTAAGCTCCATGTCCCGTGGTTCTGATTATGAACATCGCATAGCCGGACAACTTACTAAGCCAGAAGGATTTGTGTCAGTTATAAACAATCGGCCAACTAAATTGACTGATCGTTATGAATTCAATAGAATGAATTTTTTAAGAAGCAAGGAATAGAATATGGCTCAATTTAGAACGGATATCAAAAAATACGCGACTAGTCATGATGTAACTCGTCATGAAGTCTTCATGTTGAATGATCGACTTACTCCTTCTGGCACACTAACAGACGCATTTGGGCGACTCAGAATATCTCCTCCATTAACACTATTTGATAGCTCTCATCGTTATCAAGACAATGGGCTGTGGGCTACGTCAAACACGGGGACAGCAAATGCAACATTCATTCCAAATCAAAGCACGATTGCAATGAATGTTGACAACACCGATGGTGCTGAGGTGATTCGCGAAACAAAAAGAGTGTTTGTTTATCAACCAGGTAAGTCTTTACTCATTATGAATACTTTTGTGATGCAGACACCTACTGCAAACGTGAGACAGAGAGTTGGATATTTTAATTCACAAAATGGAATCTATCTCGAAAATGATGGCACAACAAACTATCTCGTTTTACGCACATTCACATCCTCTGCCGTAGCTGAAACGCGAGTAGCACAAGCGAATTGGAATATTGATAAGTTTGATGGTACGGGATATTCTGCACAAGGCACACAACCAGAGCATTCTACTGGGCTTGACGTAAGCAAATCAAATATCTTTTGGATCGATGTTGAATGGTTGGGCGTAGGTGATATTAGAGCTGGGTTTGTTATTGATGGTAGATTTTGCACAGCACATATATTTCATAATGATAATCGAAATACGCTTCCCTACATGACAACAGCGACTCTTCCTTTGAGATATGAAATAAAAAATACAGGTGTGGTGTCAGGCTCTAGCACACTCAAGCAAATATGCTCTACCGTCATATCTGAAGGTGGTTATCAATTATTTGGTACACAGCGTGCTGTAGGAGTTCCTATAACTTCTGCAAAAGATCTTGCTACAGCCGGAACAACATACCCAGTTGTTTCTATTCAATTAAAATCTAATAGGCTTGATGCAGCAGTAATTGTCACCGCACTTTCGATTCTAGGTAAATCTAACTCTCCAACAACAATACGATGGAGTGTACATACGGGAACAACCCTAACAAGCCCAAGCTGGGTGTCAGCAGGAGATGATTCTTCAGTAGAATATGATTTATCAGCAACAGCAATGAGTGGTGGAAGACAAGTGGCTACGGGTTATCTTAGCGTCACAAACCAAGCATCAACGTCAATCGATATTCTTAAAGAAGCTCTCTTCAGATTTCAATTAGAGAGAAATGGACTCACAGCAACGCCAACGATATTTACACTTGCTGCAACCCCAGCGTCAAACGGAGACGACGTTCTTGGTAGTATTGATTGGGAAGAAATTACTAGTTAAAATAGAAGAAACTATATAAAGTATAAATACTCATAAAATCGGTTACAGTTTATGGAAAAACATACAGTCGTAGCATTCGGTAGGATGAATCCTCCTACAGTAGGTCATCAAGCTTTAGTTAATGCTGTCCAAGAGCATGCTAAAAAGGTAGGTGGTACGGCTGAAGTCCATCTTTCAAAGTCACAAGATCCTAAGAAGAATCCTCTTTCTTACAAAGATAAGTTAGGTTACGCTCAAAAAGCTTTTGGCGATGTTGTTAAAGACTCTTCAGCTAAGAATCCTTTAGAAGTTTTAAAAGGACTTCATGGCAAAACTGATCACGTGACAATGGTTGCCGGCAGTGATCGAGTAGAAGAATACAAAGCCTTACTTAACAAATACAATGGTCATCCAGATCACTATACATTTAAGTCTATAAGTGTTGTTTCGGCTGGAGATAGAGACCCAGATTCAGAAGGTGTTGAGGGGATGAGTGCTTCTAAGATGAGAGAGCACGCTAAAAATAAAAGCCATGAAGAATTTTCAAGCGGACTGCCTGAAAATCTTAAACAACATAGTCATGAAATGATGTCGAGAGTTAGATCCGGAATGGGTATTGCAGAATCATATAATAGTTTAATAAAAAGAATTATTCGTGAGAATCAAATATCAGAAGGAAGATTTTCTTCTTCATGGATATCCCGTTTAAGATCATTGATTTCAGGAGAAACACGAAAACAAAATTTTACAAAGCAATGGGCTGCATCTCTTCAGCCAGCAGAAAAGTCTCCTGGTCTTAAACCAAGAAATGAAAGATCTCAATATGGTGCTAAGCATAATAAAAAAATAGAATTTAAAAGCGATGAGAATAAAGTGAAAAAAGAAGAAGTTTCTTTACAAGAATCATATGATAGTTTTAATATAACTAAACCAAGTGGATATGGTTCATTTATGACGGCAGGGGATATTGGGCTTAAGATAAAAGCTGGATTTGCTCATCATCCAAGCGTAGAAGAAGCTATACAAGAATTAGAAAATAAAAAGAAAAAACAAATAAATAGGTTCAATCATGAAAACTTTTCTAAATCTAAACTATCTGATCAGCAATTCCTATCTGATTAAAAGAGTAAGCCCATATGTTAAATAAATTTTTTGGTTGGATTCTTGGTAGTAAAAAACTATCAGTAGATTCACAGATAACTGATTCAGTTACAGTAGAACAGAAAAAAACTAAGCAACCACGTAAACCTCGTGGGTCAAACAAAAAGAAGAAGGTTTAATATGGCGGATAAAGATAAAAGAGAATACGATTACGAAGGTGATATGGCTATGTCACAGCTTCGAAGCATTATACGTAATGCACAGATGATGCATGATAAATTGTTAGAACCTACTACTAATCTTCCGGAATGGGTTCAGGCTAAAATCACATTAGCAAAAGATTATATTGAAACTGCTACAAACTACATGCAAAGCGAATTAGATGAAGACTTCATCGAAGAATCAGCTGATAGTGGCTTAGCAGCCAAGGCTAAAAAATCAGGTATATCTCTATCTACTTTAAGAAAAGTGTACAAGCGAGGTGTTGCTGCATGGAATTCCGGCCATCGTCCAGGAACAACACCTCAACAGTGGGGAATGGCAAGAGTAAATTCTTACATTACAAAAGGTAAAGGAACTTACCACGGAGCAGATAAAGATTTGAGAGAAGAAGATTTAGATGAAGCATGCTGGGATTCATATAAGCAAGTTGGTATGAAAAAGAAAAATGGGAAGATGGTTCCAAACTGTATTCCAAAAGAACAAGTAGAAGAAGACTCTAGACTAGAAAATAAAGCTTATCATAAAGGATTAAGTTCTTCTACAGCAAAAGCTCGCGTTGCTCATTGGAAAGAAATGGATAAGCTTTCAGATAGAGACCCTAAAGCTTATAAGCCTGCTCCTGGTGATGAAACAGCAAAAACTAAATTAAGCAAGCATACTTTAAAGTATCGTAAAATGTATGGTGAAGAAGTTAATGAAGAAAAGAAAAATGTTAAGTTAGGCAAAGTAAAACGATTACCAGCAGGATCAAATAAAAAATTTGAAGTATTCGTTAAAAACGCAAAAGGCAACACGGTAAGCGTTAAGTTTGGTGATCCTGGTTTAGAGATAAAGAGAGATGATCCGGGTCGTAGAAAAAATTTCAGAGCAAGACATAATTGTGATACTGACCCCAAAGCAAAAGATCGTACTCGTCCAAAGTATTGGAGCTGTCGTCAATGGCGCGCCGGAGCAAAAGTAGAAGCATAATATGTCTTTAACAGATTCATTAAAAATAGTATTAGCAGAAAACTTTGCGCTTTACTTAAAAGCGCAATACTACCATTGGAATGTTGAAGGATCAGACTTCTATCAATTGCATGAATTCTTTGGCGATTTATATGAAGAAGTATATAGTTCAATTGATAAATTTGCAGAAGAAATTCGTGCATTAAATTCTTATGCTCCCGGTTCATTAAAAAGATATTCTGAGTTGTCTAAAATTGAAGGAGAAGAAAGAATTCTTACTTCAAAAGAAATGATATCCCAATTACTAACAGATAATAACACATACATAAATACATTAACTGAAGCTTTTCAATTATCTGAAAATCAAAAAGAAATAGGTTTATCTAACTTTATCCAGGATAGAATAGATCAACACAAAAAGCATGCTTGGATGTTAAGATCTTTTCTTAAAGGGCTATAAATGGACAACAAGTACAAAACTTTAGAAACTATTATTAAAGAGATGTCATCTATACCTATGTTAGATGGCACTGATTGGCAATATTCAAGATTATGTAATACCATAAGGAAAGTGCATGAGCAGAGACAAGATATTGAAAAGCATGAAAGAGATCAGCTTGCTGTTGGTACCTATTTTACTAAGAATTTTGAAATGTCTCCAAAAGCTCAGTTACTCTATGCTAACTTACCTAAAGATACTGATCCGGTTTCTGCGGAAAAGAGTGCTATACTTCATGATAAACTATTTGCTTTGGAAAAGCAATCGCAAGCTTCACAAAGCTCTTCTAAACAAACAGTAAAATCAGCTCAAGACTATGTTGATGAAATAAAAATGCATGCCAAAAAGATGGGTCTTGAAAAAGAACATTCATATCTTGAAACAAATTTAAACAACATTAAAAAATATGCAGGAGAAGTTCCTGATGTTCCTATGGCTACTTCTGATGATGAAGCAGAAACGCTTAAATCTAAAACAAGTAGTAGCCCACCGTTTCAAAGAAATCCAGATCCTGTAAAAGACATGGACTTGGATTCTAAAAACTTTTTAATACGTCGTAACTTAGCAGCTCAACGAAAAATAAAAATAATAGATGGAGATTAAAGGAAGCCATTATGTCTAAATTAAAAAACACTTTCGGATTACCAGAATCTTTGATTGACATAGTAAATCAAATCAATGAAACTTCTCACTTATCTCCTAAGCAAAAAAAGATCGCTAAGATGGCAGGTGATCCTGATAAAATTGATGCAGAAGATCTTCAAAAATTAAGAATGAAAAATGAATCCGAACAGTTTTCAAAAGACATGACAAATTTAAATAAAGCAGAAACTGAAAGGCTTAAGTCTGAGGCAGAATTAAGAAGTGTAAAGAAAGCCACTGCGCCTAAGCAACCTCCAGTAAAAATAGGTGAAGAATCACTTAATGAAGTTGGTGATACTCCTAAAGGACAACAGAAGTTAATTGATCTTATAAAGAGAAGACAATCACAAGGATATGTACACCCTGAAAAAGATCCTACGCAGCAAAACGCAGCTAAAAGATTAGAGAAGAGTGCAGAAGTCATTAAAAATTCTTTTGAACAAGATGAAGAAACAATTGAAGAAGTTACTGGAACGTATCCATTTAAAGCAAATGAAATGGCTCCTTTACTAGCTACTCTTCGTGTTCTTTTAAACTTCTTAGCTTCTTCACCTGCACTAAAGAGAATGATGAAAGAAGAAACTGGTATTGATTATGATAATGTTGATTCATTATTAAATTTCTTCGAAGTTCTTGGCGAAGAGCTTGAATTAATTGAATATAGAACAAAAGGTGCTGTTGGTAAGAAAAAGAAAATGGCTACTGCTTCATCCGCACCGGCTGCAAGCAAACCAGAGCATAAAGATGACGATGAAGAAGAAGATGAAGGACCAGCATATTCACCAGCTTCTGGTAAAGATCAAGAACATATAATGACTCAGCTCAAAGGCGCTATGGATGATGAAAAAGGTGGAAGACATATTGATACATCTTCTGGAAAGAAATATGTGAGCGGGCCTACAGCTAAAAAGATTCATTCACACCTAATGGGGCTCAAAGCTCCAGAAAGAGCACAATCTTCTTCTGACCTTTACAACCTTAAAGCAACACATCCAATGACGAAGCATATTCAAGATGATGATCGCGCTGCAGCACAGAGAGGAATCAAAGCTCCTTCTGAGAAAAAAGGTAGAGGAAGACCTAAGAAAATGGTTGATTAATTGTGGCTATCATAGCAAATATAATAAAGCGTGACACTCGTAAGGAAGAGAAACAAGAGGCTCAACCAAAGCCTCTTGTGTCTTTAAAGACTATTCATGAAGTACATAATAGAAATATGAACAACAAAAAACACTTGACTAACTCTTTGGATAAGCCTAAAAGGATTTCAAGTGTTCAAGAAACAAATGAAATAAATATAAAGAAAACTTCTAGATATTTAGAAGACCTTACGACTAAAGGAGACAACTAACATGTCACAATGGAAAAACGACGATTCTGCTGCTAACTCCGTTCTATGGGGTGTAGTAGGATATAACAAAACGGGCAATACTGCAAACAGAGATGTATTCTTTGGGAATACCACCGCTGATGCATATGTAACTGGTTTAACAGTTGGCCAATTCGGTGTATCCGCTGCAGAAGCAGGATCAACTAATGGCACAGTTAGTTTTACCACAATTACATTTGCAGGTTCAGGATACAACGCCAATGCTACTATTACTGTAACTGGCGGTGGTGGTGCTTCTTTCGCCGCAAACGCTCAATCAAATGCTTCAGGAAGAATTGCAGCTATAAACATTGGAAATAATGGTGTTGGATATACTTCTTCTCCAATAATTACTATTTCAGCACCAGCTGCTTTAACATTCAACGGTAACACTACTGCAGTAACCGCAGGTAATAGTTCATCTAATGGATTTATTACTCTTGGCACAAAAGCCCCATTTCTTGCAGTAAATGATCAAGTAACTTATTTGGTAGGAGCTGGCAATACTGCTATTGGCGGGTTGGCAAACGCTACTACATATTTCGTTACATTTGCAAACAGCACAGCTGTTCAATTGGCAACAACAAGAGGCGGTGCTGCAATCAACCTAACATCAGTTGCTACAAGTGCTCAAGTTGGTCACTCGCTCACCGGTGAAACCGCCACAGCTTCTGCTGTATTGAGTAGAGGTGCTGCAGTTGCTCATGCTGGTTGGGTTGTTCGTAAAGTAGGTACCGGTGGTCGTGCAGGTCGAGTTGAATATGAAACACTAGTAGCTATGGGATCGATGACTGGTGATGCATCAGACGATAATGTCTTTAAGGATACCTAATGAGCGATCGCTCTAAAAAAGTTTCTGAGCTTACGGCGCTAACAGCTCCGGCCGGAGAGGATCTTCTACTCATTGTAGATGATCCCTCCGGTACTCCTATTACTAAAAAAGTTACGGTGTCTAATCTTTTTGGAAATGTTACGGCGAACGTTGTCATCTATAATGCTACTGTTGCCAACAGCACTATAACTGTAAAGAAAGGAACTATCATGTTTGATACTTCTTATCTTTATGTTGCAGTAGCTAATAACGTTCTAAAAAGGGTAGGATTAAACGCGTTTTAAATAATGCAATTTGATAATTTGGATAGTTCTAATTTTTTGTTATACGCCGCAAAGCATTATGACAATCCTCAATGCTTTGACACAAAAGATTTTTACGATGATTTAAAACGATTTAAATATGTAAAAAGATTATTCAATAGATATAAAGAAACTGGTGAACTTAAAGAAAGATTGATCATCAATCATCTTCAAGTTTTATATAATTTGTTTGGAACAGAAGCAACAACTCGAATGTTGTTTTTTTCATTGAAAAAACATCATGAATGTTTGAAACCGTTTTTAATATTGTTTAATACGATGCCTGAAATAATTAAAAATATTGAAGGCAAAGATTTTCATAATAGCGATATAGCGATGGATAGTCATATAGTAGAAGTACTAAGGACAATTTAATGAAAAGATTCATAGAGTTTGTAAATGAAGAAGGAGAAGGAGCTGTTCCAGCAAACGCCGTAGGCTCTGGCTCAGGTGTTGCCGGCTTAACGGGAGATCCTCCAGTTACAAAGAAAAAACAAAAAGAATATACACAGAAAAATGCTTCCATACAGTTTAATAATTAAATTTGGATTTGTAGCAGTATTAGTGATAATTGTTTCTTTCTTTTACATTGACTATAAAAGATTACAAAACCAAACAATAGAACTTTCAAAACAAATTGAAAATTCTAAATCTGAGATCTTATTACAACAAGAACAAATTGTTGCTTTAGAAAATAGTTTTGAAAAACAAAAGCAAGTTAGACAAGTTTTAGATAAAGAAATAAAAACCATAACAAAAGAAATAAGTGGGTTAGAAGAAAAAGTCTTGAAGCATGATATAGCATACCTTGCAAGTAAAAAACCAGTATTGATAGAAAAAGCTATAAATAATGGTACTCAAGAAATTATTCGCTGTATCGAATTAGCAACAGGCTCTGAGGCAAACCCAGATGAAAAAAATAAAACTTGCCCTAGTCTTCTTACTTCTGATTAATTTAGTTGGTTGCTCGCACAGTATAAAACCAACTCCTCTTCCCAAAACACAAACAATAGAAATTGATTTGCCCGAGCCTGTTAAATTAAATTCGGTTCGTTGGGTAGTTATTACTCAAGATAATTATAAAGAAGTTATTGAATCTTCTAAAAATAAAAATGGTGTTATTTTTTTAATAGCTTTACAAGAAAATGAATATAAAGCTTTGTCTTCAAACCATATAAAAATATTAAGATATATAAGAGAACAAAAGAGTGTGATAGCTGCTTATAGAAAATATTATGCAAAAGAAAACAACAAAAAAAGTAAGTAAAGCCTATGGACCAATTATCTACTAAAGTAGCAATTTTAGAAAGAGATATGTCTCGCGTGTCTTTAATTATAGACAAATTAGATGCAACGATAGATAAGTTATCTGATTTTTCATCATCAATAAAAGAACTTTTAGCTGTGCATGATCATAAGCTTCAAGTGCAGATTGAAGTTAATAATGAAATATATTCATTAATACGTGATCTTAAAGAACAAAATCATAGAGAACATGCAGAAACTAAAGAACAAATAAAATCGTTAGCACGACGTATAGATTCGTTTGAAAGATGGAAGTATACTTTAATTGGCGGAGCTATGGTCGTAGGTTTCTTTATTTCAAAAACTATAACCAAAATAGGGTTTACATAATATCTCATGTGATGTATAATTAAGTTATGGTATTTAATATAATGGAATACAATGAGTATTTGGATAGACGATAAGTATGTTAACTTGATCTCAGCTAGACTACCTAGGTTCAAGCAAAAGAATAAGAACCTATACAATTTCAGGTGTCCTATCTGTGGAGACTCTGAAAGGAGTAAAACAAAGGCACGAGGATGGATCTTCGAGAAGTCTGGTAAAATGAGGTTCTATTGTCATAATTGCAATGCATCAATGTTGATTGGTAGTTTTATTAAGCAACTTGATCAGACGATATATCTCGAATATCAGCGTGAGAAGTTTATTGAAAACAATATTGTTAATCCAATAGTTGAACCAAAACCAAACATAGCAAAGGCGACAACGCCTAAGTTCATGTCTGGTGATTCACCGCTGAGATTCTTGAAGAAGGTGTCAGCTCTTTCGGTGGATCATCCTATTAAGAAATATGTGATGTCGAGGAAGATTCCTTCTCATCATCACTACAGATTGTTCTATGCTCCATCATTTAAAAAATGGGTAAATACATTCATACCAAATAAATTTGATGAGGAGAACGATTCTCCTAGACTAGTGCTTCCTTTGCTTGACAGGGAGAAAGTATTTTTTGGGTGTCAAGCAAGAAGCTTAACTGATAAAAAAGTTAAATACATAACAGTACTTAAAGATGAATCCAAACCTAAAGTGTTTGGATTAGATACTTGCAATCTATCTAAACAATTTTATGTTCTTGAAGGGCCTATAGACTCATTGTTTTTTGACAATGCAATTGCAATGTGTGGAGCTGATCTAACTAAATCATTAGAAGTAGATAAAAGTAAAGCAACAATTGTGTTCGACAACGAGCCACGATCATTGCAGATTGTTAAGAAGATAGAGAAATATATAGACAACGGTTACAAAGTTTGCCTCTGGCCATCCAGCGTTAAGGGAAAAGACGTGAATGAGATGGTGTTGAATGGCCATGATTCTGAAGAACTAAAGATCATAGTTGACAAGAACACGTTTAGTGGTCTTGATGCAAAGTTAAATATTCAAATGTGGAGAAAGTGCTGATGATTCTTGATGGTGAAGAAATGTGGGCTAGTGAAGTGATCGATAAGCACTCAAAGCGACCTGTTAAGTTGGTTAGCTACTCAAAAATCGACGACGACTACGCGTATTCTGTAGAAGTTGATCGTGGGGTTAGTTGTGAAGAACTAATCGCATTTTGTGCTAGGGTAAGCAATCCAAGTAACCAAAGTAATGTACAAACTTCTGAAAAATTGATACAATACCTTGTAAAGAACAAACACTGGTCTCCTTTTGAAATGGTTACTGTTTGTCTCGAGATCTCTACAACAAGAGATATAGCAAGGCAGATTCTTAGACACAGATCATTTTCATTTCAGGAATTTAGCCAGAGGTATGCTAATCCTGTCGATGAATTGACTTTTGAAGTTAGAGAAGCGCGTCTTCAAGACAATAAAAATAGACAGAATTCTATAGAAGTCAATGATGAAGTACTTCATCATAACTGGATCACGTTTCAAGAAGAGATTATACAGTACACAAAACACGCATATGAATGGGCTATCAATAATGGTATCGCCAAAGAAGTAGCAAGAGCTGTTCTTCCTGAAGGATTAGTTATGTCAAAGATATACATGAGCGGAACTATTCGTTCATGGATTCATTATCTTGAAGTAAGAACAGATCAGTCAACACAAAAAGAACACAGAGTAATAGCACAGCAGTGTGCTAATGAATTGAGTGTAGTCATTCCAAACATAATTAAGAATCTTATCAAGTAGTAACAACCGAGGCGCTCTTATGTCAAATAAAAATAATCACATGGGTATCAATATCGACTATTCAAGAGACGCTTTATTTGATGAACTAGGATTGAAACGATTACGCGAATCATACATGCTCGAAGAAGAAAAATCACCGCAAGAGAGGTTTGCGTATGTCTCCAAAACTTTTTCGTCGAACATGGAACACGCTCAAAGACTGTATGACTATAGTAGTCGTCACTGGTTGTCTTACTCTACTCCTATCCTGTCAATTGGCCGTAGTCGCCATGGATTACCTATCTCATGCTTTCTTCCATACTTGCACGACACGGCTGAAGGCCTTGTGGACTGCTTGTCAGAAGTCAACTGGTTGTCTATGCTTGGTGGCGGGATTGGTATCGGCGTCGGCATTCGTTCTTCTGATGACAAGTCTACGGGAGTTATGCCACATCTTAAAATCTATGATGCATCTTCTCTAGCGTATCGGCAGGGTAAAACTCGTCGAGGCTCGTATGCAGCATACTTAGACATCTCTCATCCAGATATCGTGATGTTCCTTGACATGAGAAAACCTACTGGTGATCCTAACATGAGGACATTGAATCTACATCATGGTGTAAATATCACCGATGAATTCATGCAACTTATTGAAAAGTGTATGTTGGATCCTGAAGCAGATGATTCATGGAACCTAATCGATCCTCATTCTAAAGAAATTAGAGAAACCGTTTCTGCTAAAGAACTATGGCAAAAGATCTTAGAAGCAAGAATGTTGACAGGAGAACCATACATTCATTTTATTGATACATCAAACAAGCATTTACCCGAATGGCAAAAGAAGTTAGGCCTTTCAATCAAGCAGTCTAACCTGTGCTCTGAAATCATTCTTCCTACAGATAAACAAAGAACTGCTGTGTGCTGTTTGTCATCTGTGAATCTTGAATACTTTGATGATTGGAAAAATAATAAGATGTTCTTAAAAGACATTGCTGAAATGCTGGATAATGTTTTAGAGTACTTCATTACTAATGCTCCAAACACAATCAAGCGTGCAAAGTACTCAGCAATGCGTGAAAGAAGTATAGGTGTCGGCGCTCTAGGTTTTCATGCTTATCTGCAAAAGAATTCCTTGCCATGGGAATCTGCTATGGCAGTCGGTGCGAACAGACGAATCTTTAAACATATTAGAACTCAGCTGGATATCGCTAACAAGGAACTAGGAAATATTCGTGGAGAAGCACCAGACGCAAAAGGAACTGGTCTTAGATTTAGTCACTTGATGGCTATTGCACCCAATGCTTCTAGCTCAATCATCATGGGCAACACTTCTCCATCCATTGAACCATATCGAGCAAATGCATATCGTCAAGACACATTGAGTGGCGCTTCATTTTACAAGAATAAGTTCCTTGATAAATTGATTTTGGAAAAAGTTACTCATGAAGAAAAAGATAAAGGTAAAATAGAAGAGATCTGGTCATCCATCATAGCAAATGATGGATCTATCCAGCACTTAGACATGTTCACTGAGTGGGAAAAAGATGTATTCAAGACATCAATGGAAATTGATCAGAGATGGGTTATTGAACACGCAGCGGATAGACAAGAATATATTGATCAAGCACAATCGTTGAATTTATTTTTCAGACCAAATATAAATATCAAGTATCTTCATGCAGTTCATTTTCTTGCTTGGAAACGTGGATTGAAAACTCTTTATTATTGCCGTTCAGAAAAGATTGGCAAGGCTGATAAGGTGGCTAAGCGAATCGAAAGACAGATCATAGAAGAAATTGATATAAAGCAACTGGTTGATGGAGAAGCCTGTCTAGCTTGCGAGGGCTAATGGATAATAAGATAATTTTGTTAGCTGATGTGTATAAAATGCGAGAAGAGAAGCAAAAAGAACTCGCATTTTATACCGACAAACTTAAAGAATTAGAATTAAAATTGTTCTTCATTAATAAAGAAATACAAGTAACCACCTTCATCATCGATATGATCGAGCATGAAAAGGTTCACACAATTGGACACACGGAAAATGATTAAAAAGCCAGACTTAAAACTTACTGACGAACGTAATTACTTTAAGCCATTTACTTATCCATGGGCATACGATGCATGGCTTAAGCATGAACAATCTCATTGGATTCACACTGAAGTACCTATGGTCGAGGACGTGAAAGATTGGAAAAAGAGGTTGACCAATGAAGAAAAAACGTTTCTTACAAATATTTTCAGATTTTTTACGCAAGGAGATATTGACGTTGCTGGCGGCTACGTTAATAATTACCTTCCTTATTTTCCTCAACCTGAAGTAAGGATGATGTTGTGTGGCTTTGCCGCAAGAGAAGCATTACATGTAGCTGCTTATTCACATTTAATAGAAACTTTAGGAATGCCTGAAACTACATATAATGAATTCATGCAATATGAAGAAATGCGGGCAAAACATGACTTCTTTACTCAGATAGCTGGTCAAGACGCAAAAACTATAGCTCAACAGATCGCTGCATTCTCTGCATTTACTGAAGGCATGCAGTTGTTCTCTTCATTTATCATGCTTCTTAACTTTCCTCGTCATGGTAAGATGAAGGGAATGGGACAAATCATCACATGGTCAATTGTAGATGAAACTATTCATGCCGAATCGATGATAAAGGTATTTAGAACTTTTATAGAAGAAAACAGGGACATTTGGAATGATCAACTTAAATCAGACATCTACAAGATTGCAGAACGCATGGTTGAATTGGAAGACAAATTCATCGATCTCGCATTCTCTATGGGCAGCATGGAGAGTCTTTCAAGTGATGATGTTAAGCACTATATTAGGTATATTGCTGATCGCCGCCTCATTAGTCTGGGGCTTAAAGGAATTAATAAAGTAAAGAAGAATCCACTTCCATGGGTAGAGACTATGATCAACGCGCCTATTCATACAAACTTCTTTGAAAATCGTGCTACAGACTATGCTAAAGGAGCTTTAACTGGTTCTTGGGAAGATGTATGGGCGACATAGTTACACACTTAATAGCTGAATATAATTATTATATCATGTGTGTTTTGTTTGTTGCTTTTTCATATATTTTGAATCGATTAAAATGAAATAAATAACAACATCTACTAGAGGTGTTGTTATGTGGTTGTTTGAAGAAAAAGAATTTAATCATGATTTAGCTCAAGAATATTATGGCTTTGTTTACCTAATAGAAAACATAGAAACGGGTAAACGGTACATTGGTCGCAAATACTTCACCAAAGCTTCTTCAAAACAAGTCAAAGGTAAAAAGAAACGTTGCCGTAAAGAGTCTGATTGGAAAGACTATTGGGGTTCTTCACAACGTCTTTTAACAGAAATAGAATCTTTAGGAAAAGATAAGTTTAAAAGAACAATCTTACGATTGTGCGAAACGAGAGGCGAATGTAATTACTGGGAAGCTAAACTTCAATTTATGCATAACGTATTAGAGAGTGATCTCTATTATAATGATAACATCATGATGAAGTTTACAAGAAGAAACATTGGTCTATAAATGGCTAAGTGGTTCAAAAGATCAAAAAGATCAGGAATCACTTACACTTCATATTTAGACGGCAAACCTACTACATGGTCACAGTCTTATAAAGATGGATCTACACGTACCACTTATACACATCGAAATGGTCGTATTACTGTTACTAAAACGACTAAACAGGGTGGTTACAGTAAGATAGAAAAACATGTTCAAAATAAAAAACAAAAACCTAAGAAACATAAGGCTTGGAAAACAAGTTATCGTGCTAAATGGAATACGCCGATTAGATTGCATAAGACAAAAGCAATAAGATATAAGAGCGAAAATCTATCATTTAAGACAATCATATTATTCATTCTATTTGGTTTTTCTCCACTTATTGTCGATATAATCAAAACATTGTTCAATTAATGGTGTACATATTTTTTTATTATGGATAGTATATATCCATAATCTGCCCATAGCTCAGCTGGATAGAGCAACAGCCTTCTAAGCTGTTGGTCGGGGGTTCGAGTCCCTCTGGGCAGGCCAAACAATGCCTCGGTGGTGGAATAGGTAGACACAAGGGACTTAAAATCCCTCGCTTAATTGCGTGCCGGTTCGAGTCCGGCTCGAGGTACCAAATTTGATGAATAACGCTCCAGTAGCTCAGGGGTGAGAGCAGACGGCTTATATCCGTCCGGTCGGTGGTTCAATTCCATCCTGGAGCACCAAATGTAATAGGGCCTTTAGCTCAATTGGTCAGAGCAGGTGACTCATAATCACTTGGTTGGGGGTTCAAGTCCCTCAGGGCCCACCAATTTAGGGATATGGTGTAATGGCAGCACAGCAGACTTTGACTCTGTTAGTTGAGGTTCGAGTCCTTATATCCCTGCCATGAATAATGGACCGTTAGCTCAGTTGGTAGAGCAGTGGACTTTTAATCCATTGGTCATAGGTTCGACCCCTATACGGTCCACCAATTAATATAGGTATAAGTATGAAAGTTAATATTGGTCCTTACAGAAAAAACAGAAAGATTGATGTTCGCATCGATCCTCATGACACGTGGAATATGGACAGCACTCTAGCCTATATTATTCTTCCTATGCTCAAGCAGTTAAAAGAATCTAAACGTGGCTCTCATTTCATGCCTGCACACGCACAAATCTCAACATATTCTACACAATTTTGTTTTGACTTCTATAAAGAAGGAGATGATGATGCCTGGGAAGAAGGACATAAGCAATGGGAAGAAATAATGGACAAAATGATCTGGGCATTTGAACAGGCCAATGTTGATTGGGAAAAACAATACGAATCGGGTGAATCAGATTTCACTTGGGAAAAAATTGCAAACACTGATCTTATTGAAATGAAACATGGTCCAAATCATACATATGTTTATGATTCTGAAGGTGCTAGAAAACATAGTGAGCGAATGCAAGAAGGTTTTGATTTATTTGGTAAATATTATAAAAGTTTGTGGGATTAAATATGAAAAAATTTATTATTAAAGATCCTGTTGGTGTTCTTGTTGTCCAAGAAGAATGTGATGTTGAGGTGAGTGTTCCTTCTCATTCAGATTTAGATCATATTCTAGAATCATTTACTCTCTTTCTTAAAGCATCAGGATATGTTATTGATGGACAATATTTACAGTTACTTTATTACGATGATCTAAAATGAAAAACACATATATTTTTGATGTAGATGGTACTTTGGCTCCTCCGAACGAACCTATAGATTCTCATTTTATGCATTGGCTTGAAAGCTGGATTCCTAAGAGAGACGTTTATATCTGTACCAACAATACGTATCAAAACATTCTTCCAAGGCTTGGGAATAGATTACTTTCTGGGTGCAAAGCATTGTTCACATCTGGAGGTTGTTCTATTTGGATGAATGGAAAAGAAGCTATAACGAGCAATTGGAGACCTACGTCTGAATTGATGAATATGCTCACAGATTGTTTGAAAGAAAGTGAGTTTAAGATTAGATCAGGACCCAATCTTGAATACAGAACCGGTCTTATAAGTTTTTCTATCGTTGGAAAGAACGCTTCTAAAGAAGATAGACAGAGATATATCGCTTGGGATAAGAATTCTAAAGAAAGAAGAAAGATCGTAGAGAAGATTAATGAAGCATTCCCATCATTGATTGCTTGTACCGCAGGTGAAACAAGTGTTGATATTTGTGAAAAAGGAAAAGATAAATCACAGATCCTTAAATATTTTGATGAATATCAGTCCATCAACTTCATAGCCAATGAAACGCATTCAATAGGAAATGATAAACCTTTAGCACAAGCTATGTACAATAATAAAAATAAAAGATATAATGTTCAAACGGTGAAGAATTGGAAAGAAACGTTTGACTATCTAAGGAAAGTTTCATGATGATTAGAATTTTTGAAAACAGTTCTCGTAAGAAATCAAAAATGACCAAAGAACAGAAAGCTAAGCTTATAGAATATAATGAATGGCGATCTAAAAATAAGATGTCACACGTTACGTCTCTTAAAGCTAAGACGTATACTCGTGGTTTTCAAGAATATAAGCCGAGTGTATCCGATTACAGAACTACTAAACATATTAAGTCGATAGAATCTACTGAAACAAATGTATGTGGACGTACATCGATTATGGATCCAATCAACCTTAATCGTGAACCGGAACATGTTCGTGAAGCTATTCTTGCTAAGAGCAAGAGAATTGCTCAGATGTATAACAAAGGCGGATATCAATACATTACTGACGATATTGACGTAAAAACTATTGGAACACGCAATCGTCGAATGTAGTGTACTTATTTTACACTATAAATTACTATTATAGTGTATTTGATGGGTGCTAGTGACCAACACTAGATTTTTATTGTTTGGAGATTATGTTTATGACTAAGACTGAAAAGCTTCTCAACGCGTTTGAGAATGGTGCTCGTTTGACCAGCCGTCAGATTGCTGCGCGCTTTGGACTAAAGAACCCAACGGCAGCTATTACTGCTCTTCGCCAGGAAGGTTATTCCATCTATTTCAATCGTCGAAAGACTAAGGAATCTTATTTCAAGATGGGTGCACCTACTCGTGAAGTAGTAGCAGCAGGTTATCGAGCACTAGCAAATCACGTCTAAAGTGATAGAAGAGGGGCTTCGGCCCCTCTTTTCTTTAAGGAAAAAAAATATGCCAATTGCAACAGACGAAGTATCTAAAAACGCAATGGGTGGTACTGAGCGTATGAAGTTCACTCTTGGCGAAAAACTTAATCCAGAAATTCTAGATAAGTTTCAAATCATTTGTTCTCGTGTTAGAGACATTGATTCTAATCTTATTCCCATTTACTGGCTTCATGATTTGCCCGGTGATCCTGAGTCAGAGCACCTGAAAGCAGGAGGATATACAAAGTTTGAAAAACTTGTGTTCGTGTCCAATTGGCAAATGCAAGCTTACATCAATCATTATAAGATTCCTTGGTACAAGTGTCTTGTGATGCAAAACGCTATTGAACCTTTTCCTATGCATGAAAAGAAGTATGATAAGATCAAGTTGATTTATCATACTACACCCCATCGTGGCTTACAATTACTCGTACCAGTGTTCATAAAATTAGCAGAGAAATATAATAATATAGAATTGGATGTGTTTTCTAGCTTTAAGATATATGGTTGGGAACACAGGGATGAACCATATCAAGCGCTATTTGATATGTGTAAAGAACATCCTAAAATTAACTATCATGGTTACCAGCCAAACGATGTTGTTAGAAACGCTTTGCAAGAAGCCCATATCTTTGCTTATCCATCAATATGGCTAGAAACTTCATGTATTGCATTGATTGAAGCAATGAGTGCCGGGTGTCTTTGTGTACATCCAAATTATGGTGCGTTATATGAAACTAGTGCTAATTTGACATGGATGTATCAGTATCAAGAAGATACAAGGGATCACATTGTTTCTCTCTATAATGAATTAGACAGAGCTATTTCAAATATACAAAATGAAAATTTAGTTCGCTCTCTTGAAACAACTAAATCGTATGTTGATGCTGTTTATAGCTGGGATCGACGCACCAGTGAATGGGAAACCCTTTTAACTTCTATTCTTAAAAAGAAGAAATTGATCTAATGAAAACAGATGAAAAAATCATAGCTCAAAAGCTTATAGGATTAGAACCAATCATCAAGAAAGATGTATCATCAAAGACTGATGGTGATCTTATTTCTGCCTTGAATTGGTATTCTTATATGTCGGATGATAAAGATTGTGATAAGTGGTTGTCTGACTATATGAAAAAAAATAATTATAGCAAAGATCAAATCAATCATGTTACATCTTTATCTTATGATGCTTTCAAAAAAACTACATCTTCTCTTTGCAGATTGACAAACAATGGTACTACGTTTTCTGGTGAACTACTAAACATAGTAGAAGAAAGATTATTGTTGCTTTCCAACGTTCGAGTTAAATTTAAAGAAGAACCAAAATTACCAGAAAATGTGATATCGATTCAAGATAGGATTAAATCAATTGCTGAAAAGCATATGATTGTTCTTGAAGAAATCATAGACGATTGGTACTTTGATAAAACGAGTAAGATTAATTTTTCTTTGTACGACTATGCACAAAAAGAGCAGCTTAATTCACAAGTATGTAACCATATTCTTTCAATGATTAAACGTAGTTATCATGACGAATTTGAAGAAATGTTAGAAGGTAATGATGAATGTCTCAATGAAGGATATGCATATCTAACCAAGCAACGTAAGAAACAAATATACGAAGGCTTGTCGAATTTAATCTCAGACATTGAAAGATATATAGGTAATATTAAAGTTTCTAAGCCAAGAAAACCAAAAAAGAAGAAACCAATCTCAGTTGAAAGACAAATAAATAGCTTAAAGTATCAGAAAGAATTTAATAAATTAAAGATCAAATCAATTGATCCACAGAATGTAATTGGTGCTCAACAGCTTTGGGTCTTTAATACAAAATTAAATCAACTAACTATGTTTAATGCATTAGGACCTTCTGGTTTCACGATCAAAGGGACTACAATTCAAAATTTTGATCCAGACTTATCGATCAAAAAGAAAGTCCGTAAACCAGAAGAAATCATTCCAAGAGTTTTAGATGGAGGAAAGATAGTATTAAAGAAATTGATGTCTGAATTAAAAACAAAACCAATTGATGTGAATGGACGAATTAATGATGATACAATCTTACTAAGATCACTAAGATAGGAGTTTTCATGCCAAAACAAAAAGAAGGAAAAACCAAAAATAACGTTGTAGTTTTTCCTAAAGTTAAACATGATACACCTCCTCAGACAGTTGAAGAGCTTAAAAATAAAATTAGATTATCTAGAATGGAAATTGCTGACGTCTTAGCAGAAGAGATAACAAAAGAAAATGTTAGAATCATGATAGACAACGGCTATCACATCAATCATACAAAAGACATCGCATTCTTAATGACCACTATTAAATCAATTCTGTTGAGATATGATGAAATTGAATATCCTATTCAAGAAATGATAGACAAACAATTGACCTTTATCGATGAAGAAATGTTAGAAGATTAACAGCGGAGAATATAATGATTATCCTTGATTTGAATCAAGTTATGATAGCCAACATCATGGCACTTTATGGTAAGCATTTAGGTAAAACACCAATTGAACTTGATTTGTTTCGTTCAACCACTCTAAATACTATTAGATCCTTATATAAAAAGTTTGGCTCTGAGTATGGCGAACTGATTATTGCAACAGATGGAAAACGTAGCTGGAGGAAAGATGTTTTTCCACACTATAAAGCGAATCGTAAGAAAAGTCGAGAAACATCTGATATCGACTGGGGCTTAATTTTCACAAACTTAAATGCTGTCCGTGATGAATTGAAAGAAATATTTCCTTATCGTGTCATTCATCTTGATCATGCTGAAGCTGATGATATTATTGGAACTATTGTTTGTGAATTTTCAGATCGAATTCTGCCCAAAAAAGAACATATCTTGATTCTATCTGGAGATAAAGATTTCATCCAGTTACAGTCATATAATAGTTCTGTTCTGGTTAAGCAGTTTGATCCAATAAATAAGAAGTATATATCTAGTGATAATCCAAAAATGTTCATGAAAGAACATATAATGAAGGGCGATGTTGGTGATGGTATTCCCAATTTTCTATCACCAGATAATAGTTTTGTGGATTCAATTAGGCAAAGACCAGTAACTAAAAAGAATTTGGCTGAATGGGTAAAAAAGAAACCAGAAGAATTTTGCAATGAAGAAATGCTTCGTAACTATAAACGGAATGAAGTTTTGATAGATCTGTCAATGACACCACAATACATCAAAGACAAGATCATGCAAGAGTTTGAATCACAATCTGGAAAAGACAAATCAAAACTTTTCAATTACTTCATCAAGAATAAGTTAAAAGTTTTGATGGAATCTATTAATGATTTTTGAGGTTTTAGATGAATAAATGTTTATACAATATTTTGAAAGAAATATCAGAACTCGGTTCCAATAAAGAAAAAGCACAAGCACTATCAACTAATAGATATGCTGATGCGTTTAAAACTATTTTCAAATATACATATGATTCTTCCATCAAATGGCTTCTACCAGAAGGTGATCCGCCTTACAAGCCGTGTGAATTCTTGGACATTGAAGGAAGATTTCTATCCGAACTAAGAAAACTGTATTTGTTTGTTGAGGGAGGAAATCCTAACTTAACAAATTTAAGACGAGAAACTTTGTTTATTCAGCTATTAGAATCAATAGATCCAAGTGATGCTAAACTACTTTTGGCAATCAAAGATAAAAAAAGTGCATTTAGCGGAATAAATAAAACTATAGTTCGTCAAGCTTTCCCTGATTTGGAAATTTGAAGAGGAAACAATGAGTAAGTCGTATAAAGAGCAGCGTCAAAATAAAGAATATGATTTTCTAGATAAGAAGCCAAGGCATGCTCAGAAAATCAACAAGAATCGTACAGAAAAGTTTATTCATAATGCTTTGAGATCTAAAAATCTTTTGGATCTTATTAAGTATTCTGAGGAAGAATAACATGCCAACATATTCTTTTCAACACAAAGAAACTCAGGAGGTATTCGACATATTCTTTAAATCAATAGCATTAAAAGATGAATACCTTGAGCAAAATCCAGATGTTCAACAAATACATACCAGTTCTATTGGAGTGGTAGATCCGATAAGAATTGGATTAAGGAAACCGGACGATGCTTTTAGAGACAAACTCAAAGATATTAAACGGGCACACAGACGAAGCACAATTAATACGTTTTGAGAGAAAATTAAATAAAAAAAGAAACAAACAACAAATAAAACAAGAAGAGATTCAAAGAAACCATTTACATCTTAAAAGAATAAATCCGCTTACTGACAATCAAAGAAAAGCATTTAAATCATGGAATTCTGGTTATAATTTGCTGCTTCATGGATTAGCAGGAACTGGAAAATCTTACATCTCATTGTATTTGGCTCTTAGAGAAATACTCGAAAATGACGGTCGTTATAAGAGCATAGTCATTGTTAGAAGTGCAGTCCCCACTAGAGACATTGGATTCTTACCGGGATCCATAAAAGACAAAACAAAAGTTTATGAAATGCCTTATCAAACTATCTGCACAGATTTGTTTGGAAGAGGCGATGCATATGAGCTACTTAAAACTAAACGAATAATTGACTTCACTACTACTTCATTTATTCGTGGTAATACATTCTATGATACTATAGTCATTGTCGACGAAGTTAATAACATGAGTTTTCATGAACTGGACTCTGTTATTACGCGTCTCGGAGACAATTGCAGAATGATGATGTGCGGTGACTATAGACAATCAGACTTAGGTTATAATGAAAAGAATGGACTCTTATCTTTCATCAGTATCCTTGATGATATGAAAGGATTCTCACATGTTGAATTTGAAATTGAAGACATAGTAAGATCAGGCTTAGTGAAGGAATATATCATTGCAAAACATAAGCGCGGCATTACGTAATAAATTTTTCCAGCGAGAGGAAATGGAATTCCTTGAGCTGGAATCTTTTATAGAAAACGACAAAAGATTTTATCTTACTCCTACTGGAGAAAAATACCCATCGGTGACGACTGTACTTGGAAGCGCGTCTGATAAAAGATGGTTATATGAGTGGAGAAAAAAAGTAGGAGAAGAAAAAGCCAATAAGATATCAAATCATGCAGCTACTCGCGGTACAAGACTTCATAGCATGTGTGAAAAATACATGTTGAATGATGAATCATTTGCTGAGAAGCAAATGCCTCTAACAATAGAGATGTTTAAATCTATACAAAAATATATAGATATGGTTGATTTGGTATATGGAAATGAGATACCGCTTTATTCGCATGATCTGAAAACGGCAGGAAGAACTGATTTGTTTTGTCAAGTAGGTGGGAAAAACGCCATACTCGATTTCAAAACATCCAGTCGCCAAAAAGATGAAGAAGATATTGAAAGTTATTTTCTTCAAGCAACGACTTATTGCATGATGATCGAAGAGCTCAAACAAATTGAAGTTCCAAAGATCATAATTTTAATTGCAGTTGAGGGAGATCGACCTCAATATTTTATAAAATCTACATCATCATATAGAGATAAAGTAAGAAAGATATTTAAAACTTATCAAGGGTAGAATACTCATGAACATTAAAGTTTACAAGTGTTCAGATGAGGAATTAAAAAATGAAATACGAGATTTATCAACTCGTGCTCTTGAATTTATGTTTAAAAAAAGAAAAAAAATACTTAATAAAGTCTATATTAGTATAAAGATAGATAATGAAGAAACTGGTAAAGAAAAAGCTTACGGTTTATGTTCTTGGACAGATCAGATGCATAAACCAAAACGATTCAGTATTGTTCTGAATGATAAAGTTTCAAAGAAAACATTTAAGCAAACACTACTTCATGAGCTAGTTCATGTCAAACAATACTTATTGAATGAACTTAAGGATTGCCAAAACGGTAGTATCAAGTGGAAAAAGAAAGAATATGAAGATACTCAAACATATTATGAATACATTAATTTGCCATGGGAAAAACAAGCCACTGCGATAAGTCAGAAGCTATATCAAAAATTGTGTACATAAATAGATAACTTGTTTATTATTACTAAATGCTGGTGTAGCTCAGTTGGTAGAGCAGTTGATTTGTAATCATCAGGTCGGGGGTTCGAATCCCTCCTCCAGCACCATTTATAAATAAGATAAGTTTATGATACAATTGAATCCTCCATTGCCCATAATCACACCAAAAGGAAAAGGCTGGGCACATTTTTTAATAGATCGTTCTCAGGAACATCATCTAGAATGGGTTGTCTTCATCGATCAAACGGGAGAATGTTGGACTTTCAGGAATCCTGAAATACGGATTCAAGAAAACTATAGCATGGGAAGACAAAAACATCAATAGGACATAGTCCTCTCCCTTAAATAAGGAGATCAAAATGTTTAAAACAATACTAATTGGGATCATTTTGTGTATCCCTTCTATAGCACACAATCAAACGTTAATTCATTATAATGATCGTTACTTTATTTCAAAACAAGTAATGTTAATAGAAAAAGTAGGCTACAGACCATATAACAAAGTGATCAATCAAAAACAATTAAAGTGTTTAACCGATAACGTATACTTTGAAGCTGGTAACGACACAGAAAGCGCAAAAATAGCAGTTGCACTAGTCACGTTGAATCGGTTAAAGCACGAATATTTCCCTGATACTATTTGTGATGTAGTTTATCAAAGAACAAAATGGAAATGTCAATTCACTTGGGTGTGTAAAGGTCTGAGAAGAGTCTATTACAGAAATACTTATAATGAAAGCAAGAAAATAGCTGAATATGTAATCATGAATTATGATCATATTGAGGATAACACGAAAGGAGCTACATTTTTTCACCATAGACGTATCCATAACCCCTTTATAAGAATCGGTGCTCGAAGAACTGCTTCTATAGGAAAACATATTTTTTACAAACTATGAAAAAAATTAAAATCAATTCAGTAAAATCAGTTCAAGACTTCATCAAAGAAATTGATGCGTTGGTGAATGATTTTCAACTCGATTACATAGACGCAGTTGTTTATTATTGTGAAAAAAACAATATTGAAATCGAAACAGCTGCTTCCCTCGTAAAAAGCTCAAGTAAGATTAAAGCTAAAGTACAATTAGCTGCTGAAGAAAAAAATTATATTGCTAAAAGTGCTAAGCTTCCAATATGATCATGGAACCGTTTGAGGCGTACAAGAAATACTTAGCGTTAAAACAACATTTTACAAGAGATAGCTATGACTATTTCAAGTACAATGGAAAAGTTAACGCCAAGAGCACGTCATTCGATGTGCGTAAAGACAAGTACATGTTTTATAAGCTGTCAAAGAAAAAAGACGTAGAAGGTTACTTGATAGCAAACATGTTGAATAGTGACAAGTCGTGGATTGGCGATCTTTTGTCGTCAGAGTCTGAAGAAGTCTATATTAACTGGTTAAAGCGTCAAGAATCATTATCATATGTTTTTCAAAATGATCTATCTAAACTTGATGATGATATGAATTTGAATTTTAAATCAAAAGACGGAGAGTACCCTCTAGCTCTTGTTCTCTATTTTAGAAATGAAATATGTCTAGAAACTCTTATCATTATCAATGAAATTTTAAACATCTTCAAACATTGGAACAAAACCATAAAAGACACGGTGGTTTGGCCTGACATTTTTAAGAAGTGTCAGAAGTATCAATCGTTCCTAAAGTTTGATAAACGAACATATGTTAATCTGCTCAAGAGTAGATTTGATATGTAATTATTATTCTATATGTGATAGAATAAATAAGTTTGTAATATTCACTATTTTATGGATATTCATTGAACAGAGAATATTATCATATAAGTAAATATACAAATACACTGTAATACACTGTAATACGAGGTAAATACAAATGACAACATCTTTTGCACAACTTAAAAACAATCGTCAGTCACAGTTTGAAAAGCTTGCCAGCGAGATCAATAAGCAAGGTGCTTATGAATCTAAGGACGACAATCGCTTTTGGAAGCCTGAGACTGATAAGGCTGGTAATGGGTACGCGGTAATTCGCTTCCTGCCCGCACCCGCAGGCGAGGACACTCCTTTTGTTCGTATCTGGGATCATGGATTTCAGGGTCCAGGCGGTTGGTATATTGAAAAGTCACTAACTACTCTTGGTCAGAAGGATCCGGTATCTGAGTACAACACTCAACTCTGGAACTCAGGCGTTGAAGAAAACAAGGAAGTTGTTCGTAAGCAGAAGCGCCGTCTACACTACATCAGCAACATTTATGTAGTCAAGGATCCAGCTAATCCTCAGAACGAAGGCAAAGTCTTTCTTTACCAGTATGGTAAGAAGATCTTTGATAAGCTCAATGACCTAATGACTCCTCAGTTTCAGGATGAAGAACCAGTAAACCCATTTGATTTTTGGGAAGGTTCTAACTTCAAGCTCAAGATTCGTCAGGTTGAAGGGTATCGTAACTATGATAAGTCTGAGTTTGACTCTAAGTCACCTTTGCTGAATGACGATGAAGAACTAGAAAAGGTTTGGAAGCAAGAGCATTCGCTCAAGGCTTTCCTTGAGCCTTCTAACTTCAAGTCATATGATGAACTTAAGACGAGGCTTCATCGAGTTCTTGGTTGGAATCAGAATCAGTTTGAGGAACGTGCAAAAATCAGTGAATCAGCTGAAACAGCAAGTCTTCATGCTGAAGCTCCTACTTTCAAGGCTAAGCAAGCAAAGTCTACTGAGGAAGTATCGTGGGATGATGACGACGAAGGGCTAGATTTCTTTAAGAAGCTAGCTGAAGAAGACTAAGCTACAGCAAAATAGTCAGAGTAACTTCTCTGAATAGCATTGGCTGGCGCTTTGGAACTTCCAACTCCAGCGCCAGCCATTCTTTGTGTATTTTCAATTTGAGGCATTGGCTGCGAAGCCATAGCAGTTTGAACAACAATTTGTTGCTGTTGTTCTTCTGCTTCTTCTGTTGAAGCTTTAACTTCTTGAGACGCTTGAGCAATAGTTGAACCAGTTGAAGCTGGTGCGGTTTCTGCTGGAATTGCAGGAGCTTGCGCTGCTTCTGCCACCATTGTTTCTGGCTCAGATGCTTGAAGAATATCTACTGATCCAATTCTGAATCCTTCCATTTTTTGCATAGTGTTGACTATAGCTATTTGCTCATCGGAGCTATATTCACTCATCTGCTTATCTTCTCCGCCTACAGCACTTAAAACCGATTGATAATATCTTTCGCTATCATTTTCATTAGGCGGAGCATAACGATATATAGCTTGTTTTAGTGATAAGTTTCTATAACCAGAACCTTTAAAAATCAAATCGATCTTTGCTTGCCTTCCCATTTCATATGTTGGGAATATAGCAAATCTTCCATCTGTTCCTATTGCACCTTTGCCTTTAGCAAAATCACCATAAGATATATTTCCTGGATTGTTATTTCTCCAATTTCTATCACCTTTTCTTTTTTGGATACTTCCATCTTCCATCTCTAAAACATTATAGCCAGGACCAATTTCCAATATTTTAACTACAGTTCCAGGAGCACCAGAAACTGCGGTCCCCGGTGATATCGTTTTTGCTTTACCATAAGATTTAGTTTTCTTTTCTTTTACTGCATCTGCAGATGGTTTTTCTGGTGAAACCTTATAAGAGCTTACAGAAGATCCTTGGCTTTCTGCCCAATCAGATAAAGGTAAAGTTCCAGATTCAACTCTAGTAACGTCTGGACCACTACTTTTTTGCTCCATTCTAGCATCAAAAGCTTCTTCTTCAGCTCTAATCATTTCATCATAAGCATTAGAAGATACTGGTTTAGGCGGTGGAGGAGCTGGAGTTCCGTACTCTGGTGGCTTATATTCTCCACCAAATTGAGCACTTTCTGTAGCACCAAATGATCCAGTACTTCCTACAGTAAGCTGAACTTCTGGTTGCTTTCCAGCATCTTTACCTTTTGCAATATCATCTGCCGCGCTTTGTGTTAATTCTTTGACAATATCAGGTAAATTATCTTTTAAGAATGTAGGCAAAGACGATATAACACCTACAAATGTTTCTTCAACTGAAAGAACTAATGATCTCCACAACTCTGAAACAGTATCTTTTAAGTAATTGCCTATAGGAGTGAAGACATACTTGTCTATAGCTTTTTGAATATTTTTAAATAACAAAAGTATGATGTCTTTAAAAGACATCTTCATTATATCTGGTAAATCCCCAAACATCTTTTTAATTTTATCAAAGTTAGCAAATAGCAACGGAAGTAATACAACAATAAAACCCAACGCATTCTTAATTATCTTAAAAAAGCTTCCCTCTTCTTCTGATTCTGCTTCTTCAATTTCTTCTCCAGTTTCATCAACAGGAACAGCTTCTGGTTGATCACTTTCTTTTTCTAGAAAAGTTTCTACTTTTGCTGCTTCAACTGCTTGTTCTTTTTCATAAAGATTTAATTCAAGTGATTTAACAGAATTAGCAAATAAGCTAACTTCTGATAAAATATTCTTTAGTATTTCTTGTTTAGTTTCTTTGATATTTTCATTTTCTTTCTCGTTCATCTAGCAATCGCTCCTGAAAAATTAGTATCAGAAACAAATAGCTGAGACATAATATTTCCTAGAGTTGGAGAAGGATCTGGAACATCATTTATATTCCAAGAATCACCAGGTTTTATCATTGGTCTTTGATTTCGTTGTTGAGTAGGAGCATTGATAATAATTGGTCTTAGTGGTTTAGGTGCTTGAGCTTGCACACTTGCATTTCCTATTTGCTCACCCATCATATTAGCTTTCTGCTGTTCAACCCAATTTGATAAAGGTAAAGTGCCAGATTCAACTTTAGTGACATTTGGTCCACTATTTTTTTGTTCCATCCTAGCGTCAAAAGCAGCTTCTTCAGATTCTATTTTTTGATCATATGTTTGAGGTGTTTGAGTTGCAGAAGATTCTGGTACTGCATCTTCTGTGCCATACGCTCCATAAGACGGTGTTCCTTTACCGGTTGAAGCGTCAACAGTGTTTGACGTATCAATAGGAATCGCATTAGGATTCCTAGTAGGCATTGGCTTAGCTTCTAATTCAGTTTCTCCTGCACTTTTTATTACTGGGTCCGCTTCAGCTTTAACACCTTCTTTTTCAAGAGCTTCTCTAGCTGCTTTCCTTTGTTCTGTTGTACCTAATAATTTAGTCTTGTAATCATCTTGTGTAACCATTGTAGCATCTGGAAACATTTGAGCTACTTTAGCATCTAATAAATCTGTTCCTGATTTATTTTCTGATGCTACATCTGCTGCAGTCTTCTTCTTTCCAATAAGACTTCTTTTTTCATCTACCGTTAATGTACCTTCAACCATTTTCCATTTTTTGTCTGGAGATAGACTTTTAAACGTCTCGGCATCTTTAGATTTTAAAATCTTTTGAACTTTTCCTGCAATTATTCCTCTTACACTACTTCCTTTTTGTCTAATATCTTCGGGCGCAGCGTCCATCACTTCTTTAGTAATGTTGTTTGCTTCTACATATGGCGCTGCTTCTGCAGCTCTTTCAGCATCCCATTTTTCTTTTGCTTCTTCTTCTCTTTTCTTATCTCCGTATTCACCAATAGCAGATACACCTTTCATCAACAATGCAGCAAATCCAGTCGCTGCTAATGCTGCGAGTCCCAAAGGTGAAACTAAAAATCCTAACAATGATTTTAGAAACCAGCCCGTTGTGCTAAACAAAGCTTTGGTTAATAAGTTTAATATTACACCTTTACCTGCATAAAGAATCGTAGCTAATCCTGCAGACTTCAATATATCCATTCCAGTAATGCTTCCAATCACTTCTTTATCGAGGAAGTTACTAACGATTGGTGCCAAATCATTTTTAAAGAACTTAGGAAGATCATTCGTAAACCAATCAAAAGCTTTTTTCAAAGTTTCTTTTATTTTTTCAGGGTCATCACCTAATTCTTTTAAATAATCAAGAATAGCAGGAGAAAATGCAAATAATGCTAATCCAGCTGCTCCTAGTAATCCACCACCTTTTTTCTTTCTTTTTGTATTACTTTCCGCATCATCGTTAATGTTTATTGCATCAACTGTTGGTTCTTCTGGTAAAGCAATTGCTTCTTGATTGCTTGTTAAAAGTTTGATAACATTATCAAATGATTGATTAATCTTGATAAAGTTTGACAATATGTCTTTTAAGATCGACTTTTCTGCTTCTATCTGCTCTTTTTTAGCCTCAATCGGCTTATCAAAAAAGTTATTTCTTATAACTTCTTCTTCTTTATAATCTAAATCCAATTTGGACTTAAGAATAAACAGAGCTTTTTCTGATATGTTAATCATTGATTTATTTCTTATTAGCCCAGGTTGCGAATCCCATGTAAGCACCTACGATAGAAGCCATGGCTATGTAAAACATATCGAGAATATTCTCCAAAGATTTTATTCTTGCAGAATCTACTAAAGGTGTAAAGAGAACAGCCGTGTATACTGCTAAGCAAATCATAGCAACCCAAGCCATTCTTCTTCTGTTTTTAAATTTATCTTCTGTTATTTGTTCTTCCACTTTAGTAACTTTCCCATCGCCATTTAAGTCTATGTTGTCTTGTTCTGGCATCTTTATGGCTTCTCTCTTCTTTCCTTTTCTTCTTTAAGGTACTGCAAAAGCATCTCGACATATATGTCCCTCTCGAATGGTATAAGCTCATCTATTTCAGTTATCGAATATTTGTGGTGCTGAGCCAACGCAAAAACAGTCATGTAATAGTTTTTGAGACTATTGTGACTCAGCCCTACGTAAAAAAATCTTTTAATGTACTCAATTTAATTTTACGAGTATTACCTAATGAATTTTCATATTTAATTTCATGATATAACTTAGGCATCGTCGTAAAGAAGTTCTCTATTTTTTTAAATGATTTTGTATCCAAATTTTCTATAAAATCTATCAGTTCTTCTTCAGTGCTATCTTTTGCAGGGTAAACTTTTTCTTTATCGTAAATTACATCTATACAATTTATAAGAATTTTATTTAGCATGTCATTATCATCGGAAGCTTTTGATACTTTTTCTCCAACTTTTATATTGGGATATTTTAAAATCATTCCTATCTCTTCATTTATTTGAATTTTATTTGAATGATTCTCATCGAATATAACTTCAATATCATCCAAGTTTAATTCAAATTCGTATATTTGATCGTCTTCTGTGTCCCTATAACGAAGCTTTACTATATTATTGACAGATCTAGCTCTCAGCTTTAGAAAAATATATTCAACGTCAAATGTAGTAAGCTTATCAGTATCTATGTTATCTAAGCAGCAATTATTGATTATTTGTTGCAAAGCTAACACTTCTTCGTTATCGTTCGATTGCTGTGCCATTAACAAAAGCTTTTCTTCTTTTACAAGAAAAGGACGAAATTTAAGTTCTTTCTGTAAAGAAGGAATCTTAATAAAAAACATCGGCGTTTGAATCTTTGGTAAAGCCATTCTATATAACTCCTATATTATCTAAAAACACCCAATCCAGTGCTTATTATATTTGCGTTGTTGACTAAGTTTATAGCATCTCCAACACCCTGTGGTTTCTTGAGAGTAGCTAAAGTTTGTACTATTGTTCCAGCCTTAATTAACTTTTGAACAAATGAAAGACCAGTAGTGACACCTTCAGTTGCAGAAAATTGTTGAGAGACCCATGACTTATAATAGAAACTAGCATTGAATGTCATGAATCCTGAGTTATCGGCCCATTGTAGAGGCACCTGTGATAACCTATATGGAAAAGCATCTGTTAGTTTATACAACAAAATTCTATCTGAATATGTGTTATAAACCGAAATCTCCATTGAACATGTATAATCGTCTCTATATCCGACTTTATAAAAATTTGTTCCCGGAGGTCCGCCATCGGTGTTTGTTTGAAATTCTACGATTGAAGTTAGCCAATTATGAAAAAGAGACATAACAGCACCTGCGCCATCACCAATAAATGTAAGATCTATGTCTCCATAGATAGCTGCATGAGGAAACCTTTCGACTGCACCTATTCCATTAGGAATGTTTTCATCGACAGCTATATCTATTCCAGGAAGATCAGCTTTCATTGTGAAAAAAGAAAGTGTCCTCGGGCCTTGAGAAGACAAAAAATAAGATCCAAATGTTCCAGCCGTAATTTTTGGATACATCGTCACTAAAAACAAGTTAGTAGGTAAAACCCCGTCATATTGACTAAGTGTAGATTTAAATTCTTCTATAGAAAAACCAACAGTTTTTCTTTGAGGCATAGTTCCATTAAGACCGATAACTGATCCTAATTTACCGGTTATGGAATCTAAGATTGTTGCCATCTTTTATTTCCTTTTCTGTATTTGTGCTAGACTTTCTTTCCAAACTTGTGTCTCTGACTTTTTTTGAAATCTTTGTAAAGGCAGAAACAAAGCTAACTCCCATTCGCTTGGAGGAATGAAAGCAATCTTGGATCGAATTTGACTATTTAAGTAGGTCTTTACACATGGAGCAAAAAATCTAAAATTTCTTTGCGAATTTAAATAAGAATAAGTCATTTTTTGCAATCGAGTAGTATCTTTTTTATAATCATTTGAGTTAGATAGAATATACAAGTTGTCCATCAATATAGCTCGATACGTAGGAGGCAAGTAGTGTAAATTTAATCCTAAAAAACCAGATTTTGTTATGTTAAACGGAAAAACTATGGGAAACGTATCATAATAATTTAATGTTTGTTTAGTTTTGGGGTTATAATTAAAGAGATATAAACTACCTATTTCACGAATAGATCTTATTCCAGTTACATGTTTTCTATCATTTATCGTGTTCAATGGAGATAGAGATGTCTTATTGATGGTCTCAGATTTAGTTCTGAACCACTCTCTTGACTTTCTATCATTCTCAAACTTCTGAGAATGACTTTGTTCGAGCAATTGCGTGTAAGAATCTTTTGTAGCCATTAAACCATTATTCCTAATTCTTTTTCTGTTGCTATTACAAACTTCCAGTTTTTACTAGAACAATATTTGTTAGCTGCTTCCCATTTTGCTTGATTGACACCCCATGTTTGAACTTCATATAAATACTGTTTGGTTATAGTTTTTTGAGGAGTAGGCGGTATAGTTTGTTTTTGTGGTTTAACTTCTATGACTACTGTTTCTACTAAACCTTCTTTATTTATTTTCTTAATCCAAAAATCAGGAAAATATCTATGTACTTTTCCATCTATGGGTGATACATAAGGAATGAAAAATTCTTCACTAGCCCACTCTAAAACATTGGAATTCTTATCCAAATAGCTCATCAATTTTAGTTCATACAAAGATCTATAAATAATATTAGTTGGATTTCCTTTGTATTTTTTAGGGTGTTTGGGTTTGAAATAGCCTTTATAACTCATGAAACTATTTATAAATACTTTTAAAAAGGATCAAAATGGCTAGTTTCGATTCATTCAATTTCGTCAGCGATGTCGGGAAAAGCATTTCAGGCATAGCAACTACCGCCGCTGGTGTTTCTAAACAAGGGATGGGTGCTTTAAGCTCAGCTCTATCAGGAAATGGGCTATCATTAGATGGAATAAAGAATTTTGTTACAAACAAAACAGATTCTCTTTCATTAGGACAAAACTTTAATCGAGCTGGTTTGAATATGTTTTCTTCTAGATCACAGACATTCAATACAAGCAATGATCCTTCTACCGTATTAGATCCTAACTCTTCAATTTGGTCAGCACCTATAAAATATCCAGTTGATAATCTTAGAACTGAATTTTTTACTATTGATTTTGCAAAATATAAACGACCAAGTAATTTTGATAAAGGTTCATTTTCTTCTGTTTTACAAGTCCACTTACCTATTCCAAGAAATTTATCAGAACAACATACAATAGACGTTGCTCCTACTTCGTTAAAAACAATAGGAGCCGCAGTTCCTATTGTTGAAAATCTGCTTTCAGAGGCTCAGGGATCGGGCAGGGCAACTAAAACTGAATATGCCGAAGATGCTATTGGTTTAGGATACTCAGTATTAGCAAATAAAGTTTCTCAAACAAATGTATTAGGATTTAGTGGAGAGCAGTTAGCAGGGTTGGGGGGTCAATTTCTTGGTGCAATTCCGAATCCGCATATATCAGTCTTTTTTAATGGTGTAGATCTTAGACCAGCCATTGAGTTTAGCTGGCTTTTTACACCTAAATCGGCAGAAGACAGTGGCGTATTAAAAGATTTATTGAAACAAATTAAATCATTAGTGTTGCCAGCTATTTCACAGGGAAATGGTAATGTAATGGACTACCCACACATGGTAAAAATAGAAATTCATGGGTTAGATCCAGATACAACTCCTCTCTATAAAAGAGGATTAATTACAGCGATTAATATAAACTATACTCCTAACGGACCTTCTTTTTTCAAAGGAACAAACGCTCCTACTTTTGTTGCTTTCAGTTTTCTATTTCAAGAAATAGAAATTATTACCGCAAATGATTATGGAGCAGAAGCGAGTAGCAGTATTGAAAGTATTAAGAAAGGATATAATACTTTGAAATCTGGAATTGAACAAACAATTGCTAAATTAACATAATCATATGAAATATTTCACAAATCTTCCAATCGTAAATTACTCTAATAATTACGTTAGAAATATTTTAACACGAGTAAAATTTGGTGAAGAGTACAAACAAATCTCTTCATCATTTTATCCGTACGTACAAAAAGAATCAACAGGAAATTTAAGATATGAAAATATAGCATATGATTATTATGATGATGCAGATGATGTTTGGATACTTTATCTATTTAATGAAATAGTAGATCCTTATTATGACGTAGCTTTAACGCAAGAAAATTTTGATAATTTTTTAACTAAAAAATATGGGTCATTAAGAAACGCATACCAGCAAATTGTATTTTATAGAAATAATTATGATCAAGATGATTCTATACTAGATCAAAATGCATATATGTCATTACCTAACCAATCTAAGAAATATTGGGCAGCTACAGTTACTTTCGATAATAGAATCTTAGGTTATGAAAGAATTAAAGAAAACACTGTTATTTCAACTAATAAGATCATAAATTTTGAAATTAACTTAGTAGGAAATACGCAATTTATAGTTGGAGAGAAGATCACTCAAGACGATTCATCTGGATTCATCACATTCAGCAACTCTTCATTGATCACAATTCAACATGTTTCTGGATTCATAGACATCAATGGAAATCCCTATGATTCAGGATATGTGACAGGCGATCAATCTTTAGCTAACGCTCAACTTACATCTGCCAACATTGTTTTTAACGCATTCGGTGGAACTACAGGAAGTATGTCTTCAAATGAAGAAGTATACTTTTCTCCAGTCACTGCATTTGATTATGAGACAGAACTCAATCAATTAAAGAAAAACATTAATATACTTGATAAGCGTTATGTTCAAGATGTGTATTCATCGCTTAAAGAGTCGTTTTCATGACATCTAAAAAGAGTTTTGAACCGGGTGACGTAATAATTGAGAGATTTGATTTAGTCGATATAACAGGAAATAAATCTCCCTATAGTTTATTTGAACAATTTGAAACCATTGATATACATGAATCTATCAAAAGCCCTATCATAAGTGGTATAATTCAAATAACTGATAGTATCAATCTCAGAGAAACATATCCAATACTAGCTGACAAGTGTAAGATCATATTGAAGTTTAAAAATCATCCTGATTTGCCGAGTAGAACATTTGATCTTTTGATCACCGAAGTAAAGAACGTAGCACCCGATCCAAATGCTCAATACGCTAAGTATCAATTAGTTCTTTGTTCAAAAGAAATATTAGATAATTCTAAACAATTGTTCACTACAGCTATGAGAGAGAAAAAAATTGATGAGTACATAAAATACATCATGACAAGCGTAATTGGAACAAGCAAATCAGTGGTGTTAGAACCTTCTGGAACAAAGGGTGTTCAAAGCTTAGACTTGATACAAATGAAACCTTTTCAAAGCATAGATTATTTAAGAAGAAGAGCTGTATCAGTTAAATATAAATCTTCAACTTATTCTTTTTTTGAAAATAAAAATGGATTCATGTTTACACCAATAGAGTATTTGTTTGAAAGAAAAGAAGGTAAAATTCCAGATGCAGAATTTTTCTTTGATACAGATTCGAAAACTAATGTAAAAAATATCAACTTTAGAAACATATTAGCATACAACCACATAACTCAACAGTCAACTGCTAAGATGGTTCAAGAAGGTGCATTGAAAAACGTAACTACAAGTTTGGATCTAAGAACAAGATCTTATCAAACAAAAACTTTTGATTTAATAAAGGAAGTATCTAACTTTAAGTTTCCAGGAAAAACATCTGACTTGAATACTTCTAATTTTAAAAATGAGTATGGTAAATCGCCAGCTGTGACTAATTTTTACATCAACACGTCTAAAAATCCAGATGATTTTTTAATAGACAAGATTGGTTTCAATAAAGCGTTTGTGGAATTGCTGACTCAGAATATATTAAGAATAATGACTTGGGGTGATAGTGTATTGTCCGCAGGGTATCGAATACAGTGTCAAGTACCAGCGATTGATGGTCAAACAAAACCAAAAGGTAATAAGTTAAACAATGTTTCAACTCTAGTGTCAGGAGAATACTTGATATCATCGATACGTCATATGTTTCATAAGCTTCAAGCGAAACATAGGTATATGAATTCAATGGAGTTGATCAAAGGTGCATATGGTGAAAGCACAAGGAGCTAATGATGAATAGTAATAGATTCGTAGGCGATATACCATTTTGCTGGTTCTTTGCTGAAGTCGTAAATTTAATGGATCCAGACATGCTTGGGCAAGTGCAGATAAGGATCAAGGGATTCCATGATAGTTTCCAAGATGAAGATCTTCCATGGGCTGCTCCTCTTCTTCCTATAACAAGCGCTAGCTATCAACAGCCGGAGTTTGGAGAAGTAGGAGTATCCCCAACAGGAATTCTAGTAGGAAGTTTTGTTTATGGATTTTTTGCAGATGGTCCTTCTGCAAAAGCTCCTGTTTTATTAGGAACTATGCCAGCTATAAAAGATAATGATCCTAAGTTACATGACGTATCACCATTAGCTAGGGAAGTCAACCAGTGGCAAACCAGACCTCTTCTAGGGCCTGAGCCTCCTTCAACGTATGCTGCGATATATCCTAACAATAAAGTGACTAGGACTCTCTCAGGTCACGTGATTGAACTAGATGATACACCAAATGCAGAGCGCATTCAGATATATCACAAATCAGGGACGTATGTAGAGATCAGTGCCGATGGTAGAACTGTAACCAAGGTTACGGGAAATAATTTCGTAATCCACGCTCAAAACGATGAGATTCATGTACAAGGTAACGTTCATGTTCATGTGGTAGGAAATGTAAAGATGGAAGTTGATAAGAATTTTGAACTGCAAATAGGTGGGACATGTAAGATACAATCTGGTGGTCCAATGACTTTGATTGGTTCAAAAATAGATTTGAATCCGTAATGGCTATTCCAATTCATAGACACAGTGATTCAAGGACATGTGGCGCATCGACAATTGTAAGCGGTCAAGGAACTGTTTTTGCAAATAAACTATTAGTTTCAGTTGATGCAGATCCAAACAGCCATGGCGCAGGAGCGCTAAGCGCAGCCTGCAATCAAGTTTTTGTAAATGGAAAAATGGTAGTTATAGTAGGAAATTCTGCTGCTCCTGATTCTTTATGCCCTCCATTAGGAGGAGCACACTGTGCTCCTGCTTCTTCGAGTGGAAGTGGTAATGTGTTTGTAGGCGGATAAATAGACATAATAAACATAAGTAAAATCATATGGCACTACCAAAAGTAGCGGATAGATACACTGCTCAAAGACCTAAGCAAGATAATCTTTATTCTGATTTCTTAACTAATTTAAATGTTCATCCAGATAATGGACAAGTTATCACAAATAAAAACGAAGAAGCAGTTATAAGTTCAATAAAAAATTTATTATTCACAAATAAATATGAAAGACTATTTCAACCAGATATAGGTTCTAATATTCAAAAGCTTCTATTTGAGCCTATGAGTCCTCAAACAGAAGTTGGTATAGCAAGTCAAGTAAGAGAGACTATAGAAAACTATGAGCCTAGAGCTAAATTAATAGACGTAGTTGCAAGCGCGTATCCAGACAACAATGCATATATGATAACTGTTTCTTTCTATATAACGTCTATTGAAGATGTAACTACTATCAATATACCTCTTTACAGAGTAAGATAATGGCCAACACAACTAACATAAATTTAGTAAATTTAGATTTCAATACTTTAAAAGATAATTTTAAAGATTATCTTAAAGCACAATCTTCATTTAAAGACTATGATTTTGAAGGTAGCAACATGAACGTGTTGCTCGATGTACTATCATATAATACATATTTGAATGCATTCTACTTAAACATGATAGGAAATGAGATGTTTTTAGATAGCGCTCAACTTAGAGAAAGTGTAATATCAAGGGCTAAAGAATTAAATTATGTTCCTAGATCATTTAAGTCATCTCGCGCAAATGTAGAAATTACAATCTCTACCGTTACTTCTAATGAAGATACTGCTCCAGTTACGTTTATAACAATTCCTAAAGGAACAACATTTACTTCTAGGGTTGGATCCAATACATTCACTTTTTCTACTGACAAAACGATCTTAACGACGTCTTTAAAGAGCACACCTGTTAGTTCTTCTAGCACACGCTACGATTACACCACAGGCGAAATAACGATTTATGAAGGACAATATGTAACTGATACGTTTAACGTAAATTATTCTAATCCTATTCAAAGATTTATAATGTCTAATCCTACGATAGATACAGATTCATTAAGTGTTATAGTTCTCGAAAACAATGGTGCAGATGTATATACCTATCTTAGAGCTACATCATTGTTTGGAAAAGGAGCTAATTCAAACATTTATTTCGTTCAAGGGTGTGAGGGAGAAAAGTACGAGATACTTTTCGGAGATGGAGTAATTGGTAGAAAGCCTGCGGATAACGCAGTCATTGTGTGTGAGTATCGAGCAACAAAGGGAGAATTGCCCAATGGGTGTTCAGTATTTCGTGCAGACGGTGCCATAGGAACGTTTTCAAATGTATCGGTTAATACGCTATATGCTGCTTCTCAAGGATCTGTAAATGAATCTTTAGAATCGATCAAATTCAATGCTCCTAGATACTTTACTACTCAAGAAAGAGCAGTAACTGCTGAAGATTATGAAAATCTCTTAAAAATTAATTTTCCAGAAATTAATGCAGTATCTGTTTTTGGTGGTGAAGAACTAGATCCACCGCAATTTGGTAAAGTTTATATTGCTGTAGATTTAAACAATGTAGATGGAGTTCCTGATATTAGAAAAGAACAATATTATAATTTTATAAAACCTAGAGCTTCTTTATCTATAGATCCGATCTTTATTGACCCAGATTTTATGTATTTAGATGTTGAAACTATTGTTAGATATAACATCAACTTGACTGCTTTAAGTGAAGAATCAATCAAAGATTTAGTGCTTAACACTATAAGAACGTTCAATACAGATAACATTGATGACTTTAATGTTAAGTTTAGGTATAGCAATTTAGTAACTTCTATTGATAGCACAGATAGAAGTATCATCAGTAATGACACTATAGTTAGAGCTATAAGAACGTTAACTCCGCAATTGGGCATAGAAACAAATTATAGTATAGACTTTCAACAAGCTTTAGAAGATGATTTTGCAGACTTGCAGAAAACGCACCCAGCGAATTATCTAAGCGCGGTTAGTTCTTCTCCTTTTTTATCAAATGGGAAAGTAGTAATTTTAGAAGATGATGGTTTAGGAACGTTGAAACTTAAAGCAGATTCTGGTGTTGAACACACTGAAGTTTCTGACATAGGAAGTGTAGATTATGAAAGTGGAAGAATCATAATAAACAAATTAAAAATTGATTCTTTCACCGGAGAATTCGTAAAAATATATGCTAGAACAAAGTCTAAAGATATTTTATCAGAATTAAGAACGATTCTATCTATTAGAGATCAAGACATTAGAATAACTGTTGTTCCTGAAAGAGAGTAATTTCAAGTGAAAGACATAACTTCTTTTATATCTCCTTTAGTAGAATCGCAATTTCCTGCTTTCTATAGAGAAGAAGGCCCTCAATTCATAACATTAATAAAATCTTATTATGAATGGCTCGAGCAATCTAACAACGTATTGTATCATTCACGTAGATTACTCGAATATAGAGACATAGATCAAACCGTTGAAGATTTCATTGTATATTTTAAAGAAGAAACATTAAAAAATATACAATTCGATGTAGCTACGAATAAAAGATTATTAGCAAAAAATGCATTAGATTTTTATCGTTCTAAAGGAACAGAAAGATCAGTAGATTTATTCTTTAAACTAGTTTATGCTCAGCCAGCTAAAGTCTATTATCCAGGTGATGATGTATTTAAACTGTCTGATAATACATGGAAAATACCTGAGTATTTAGAAGTTACTAATACACGATTCAATACAGAATTTGAAGGAAAACAAGTTACAGGTATAAGAAGTGGCGCAACAGCTTTCATAGAAAACTACGCTATTAAGAAAAAAATCAATAATCAGGTTGATGCTGAAGGAAATGAAGTTAAAATATCAAAAGATATTCATGTTTTTTTTATAACTAATGTACGTGGTAATTTTGAATTTGGAGAAACTATAGTACATTCTGGTACTATAGACCCAAGACAGGCTCCAAAATTAATTGGATCTCTCAGTCAACTTCAAGTCATAGCTGGAGCTTCTGATTATGTAGTTGGTGATATAGTAAATTTGATTTCAAATACCGGGTTTAATGGCAAAGCATTAGTTACTTCTACTGCCAATTCTACTGGTCAAGTAGAATTCACTCTATTAGATGGTGGGTGGGGATACACCACATCACCAAAAATCATAATCTCAGAAAAATCATTACTAGTTAATAATGTTATAGCGTCTACTGGCAGCGCTAACACTCCCTTTAAACTGTTTAGTACGTTAGTTCAGCCAAAAGCATATGTAGAGTTCAATACACTTGTAGGAACATTATCTGCGAACGATTTAATATTTTCGTATGAAAGCAGTAATGTTACTAGCATATCAAAGATAATTGAAATTTCATCTAATTCATCTACCGGTACAGGCAATATGTATTTGTCTATATTGTCTGGTAATCTTCCTCCAATTAACAATACTCTTTACAATAGTTCAAATACGTCTTCTGCTAACCTTACATTAAAGACGGATAAGACATCTACTGCAAATATAATGGGTGTCTCTAGTAACAACACTCTAATAATAGACGATGTTGAAGGAGGTCTTTTACCAATTAAAGGTGAACAAATCTATCAACAAAATTCATCTATAGGAGAATGGGTTACTGCTACCGTAGACCTAATTAGACAAGAAGGTGGAAAAAATTTAATCTATGTTACTAATACTGCTGGAACTTTCGTATCTTCTCAGAGAATATTTGGCAGAGCTTCTGGGTCTAATTCTAATCTTTCATTCTATTCCACGACAATTGGAATCTATAATCCATCAGAAACTTCTGTAATTTCAGTAAGCATTGATAATATTGGCCAAGGATATTCAAATGGTGAACTAGTTACATTTGAATCTGAGACTGGATCAGGAGCAGTTGGTTTAGTAGTTACTTATGCAAATAGCAGCGTTTCTGGTATTAATATTTTAAATGGTGGAAGTGGTTATATAGAATCACCAATCGTTAAAATAGTCAATACAGCAAACCCTGTGTATTTTAATGCTAATACAGATGTTGATATTGATTTAGATTTTATTAATATTCCAAATAGTGGATTTATTAACGCTCAAGCTATTAGGTATAGCTCTAATACAGGAAACACACCTCTAACTGGTTTAGTGTCTGGATCAGTATATTATGCAAGATTAGCAAATACAAGAGGAGTACAGCTATCAAACAGCCCATCAGGTGAAGTGATTTCTTTATCAAAGGGTGTAACAGAAAACGGTCATTCCTTTACTGCAATAGTATCATCAGGTAACAATTTTTCTGGTAATTCTACACTTGGTTCTCCATTTGATTACGATAATAAACTATACGTATACAGTGTCGGCTCAAACCTCGTATCTTTTAATGCTAGCAATGATGTAAACGCTACCAACCACTTCATTACATTAAACAATCATCCATTTACAAATGGTCAAATACTGGTGTATAGGGTTGGAAGCGGAAAAACAAAAATAGATCTGCTAAGCAACAATATAACGTACTACGTTGGAGTCGCAAACACATCAGGTATAACAATAGCCTATGCTAATGGAATTACTATTCCAATATCTCCTGGACTAAATGAAAATGGGCATTCATTTGCAGCATATACTGATGCGTCTATAGACATAGCTGGAGAAGGTTCTTTGGCCGATTTGCGCATCTCTAGTCTTGATGATGAAGAGACTATTACGTTGAACACCGATTTTATGGGAGGGTATAATATTTATGGTGCGCCATATCTCAGCATAGTCTTAAATGGTAGCTCCAACAGTGCTTTATCAGGTTCTAATTCATATGGGTTTCCAGGTAAACCTTCTGGCAATTTGACTAACTATTCTATAGACACAATTCTAACTAAAGAGTTGTTTACTATGGGAACTATTAGTGCATTATCGACGGTAAACCCAGGAGTAGATTATACGTTAGATCCTTTCGTGACAATCATTGAACCAGTAGTCGCTGGGAGTAGAAAATATGATCAAATAATGGTCATCGATGGCGACACTTCAAGAATGACGAAAAACGAAAACATCTTAATTTCTAATAGAAAAGCGTTTGATGGCTCATCAGCAAACGTAGCATCATCATTCATATTTATGCATGATCATCCATACATAAATAATCAACCAGTTGTTTACAGTACGAATACGGGAAGCAGCGTTATTGGTGGATTAGCTAATAATTTTAGTTACTATGTAGTAGAAGCAAATTCATCAGCATTTGCTTTAAGTTTAACAGAAAATGGATCTAAAATTGTTTTAACAGCAACCCCTTCTCTTTCTATTCAATATATTGAAAATGGAAATTATGAAAAATTTGGGTTATTGCAAGAGATTGTAGATACTAATACGATTAAAGTAAAACGATTGACTTTTATCAATGAACCCGATCCAAATGCTGAAGTTTACTTAAAGGGAGAAACTTCTCAATATGTTACTAGACTTATAAATTCTCAAAATGATGAAACTTTTTCTGGATTGAACAGCGTCGTAGAAGCAAACGTAATAACTGCTAACGGTGTAGTTAAAACTCTAAAGGTGTTAGATTCTGGTTTTGCTTATGAAACAGCTGACGTAATGTCTTTTCAAAATGAAGATGATCCAGATGCAACTATAGGATTAGCCAAAGGCTCTAATATTAAACAAGGTATTGGCAGTGGTTTTTACCAAAATACAAAAGGTTTTCTAAGTAGAGATAAATACTTACACGATAGTGATTTTTATCAAGACTATTCTTACCAAATAATCAGCAGAGTTCCGTTTGAACGTTATTCAAACATGCTGAAAAAGGTATTGCATGTTGCTGGAACTAGGATGTTCCCAGCAATAGAGATTGAAAGTAAAAATGAAGCTACAATTAATGTATCTAAAAAAATAGAAATAAGAACTACTTTTAATCCTACTAGTAATGTTGATGTCATTGAAAACTTTATACGGTTGAATCATGCTTATGCTAATAACGAATTAGTTGTTTATAGCGTAGATACAGGAAATACAGTAATGACTAATTTATCTAATAATGAGACATATACGATAAGATTTGCTAATAGTACCGGATTCAAACTGTCTGGTTCAGATGGAAACATTATTAATTTAGTAAGTCCATTGCCAAATGAAGTTGGCCATGGAATACATAACACGATCTAAAAAGAGAACGAAATGGCTAGTAATAAAATAGTAACACCAGAATTTAAGCTTCACCATATTCGCCAATTTATAGAGTCAATTACTGAACCAGCAAATACAATATATTACGTTTTTGCAGGAAAGCCTACTCAATATCTTTTGGGTGACAACACTATCGATACACCCAATACTGACATCGAGTCGTTGACAACTCGTGTCTATGATGAAATGATTCTTGCCAAAAAAGTCACTTCAAATGATGTTAAGCCATTAGTATCTAGGTATGATTGGACAACTGGCACTGTCTATGATATGTATGATAGTCTAGATAAAAATTTAAAAGACAAAGCTTTCTTTGTAGTTTCAAAAGAAGGTGGTACTTATTACGTCTTTAAATGTTTATATAATAAAGAAGGAATAGCATCAACGAGCCAACCAATATTTAGTGCAACGTCTGCTGACGATGTTTATTATGAAACGGCTGATGGATACATCTGGAAATACATGTATCAAATAGATCAGACTACTTTCAATAAATTTTCAACAATAGATTATATACCCGTCATTCCAGATGCAAACGTATCAGCAAATGCAATAAGCGGTGAGATAGACGTAATAAAGATTGTGTCTGGTGGAAAAGATTATAATAATCACTTAGAAGGATCATTCACTGCTTCAGATGTAAGATACAATGGTTCGGCAATTCAGTACAGGATTACTTCTGCAAACGCAGCATCTAACACTGATTTCTATGAAGGTTGTATCTTGAAGATTGTGTCTGGAGATGGAATTGGCCAATATAGAAAAATAGTATCATACGATCAAGTTTCAGGATATTATGTTGTTACTATAGATGAACCATTTTTAGTGACTCCAACAACAAGCAATTTTGAAATTTCTCCTGAAGTAATTATTACAGGTGATGGCCGCCAAACTATAAACGCAGAAGCAAGAGCTTTAATCAATGCTACAGCTGCAAATACCATTTATAAGATTGAAATTTTAAATAAAGGAAAAGATTATTTTCTTGCAACAGCAAATGCTTACGCTAATCCAGTTGCTAAGTTATCTAATTCAATTAATCAAGCAGAACTGAGAGTCATTTATTCACCTAAAGGGGGCCATGGTTACGATGCAGAATCTGAATTATTTGCAACTAACATGGGAATAAGCGTTAAGTTTTCTAATAGTGAAAATGGTGAAATATCAACAGACAATGATTTTAGAACAGTAGGATTATTAAAAGATCCAAAATTCAACGATGTAAAATTGACGTATGACTCTTTGTCTGGTGTTGGTTTTTCTGATGGTGAAGAACTAATACAAGCAAAATTAAATAAAATTAATGGCACTGTAGGTGTAGATTCCAGTAGCAAAAACATTTTTAGTATCGGCACCTTGACTGCTATTCAAGTAGTTTCTTCGGGAAATATTACGTTTTCAAATACAGATATAGTAACAGTATCTAATGTGGTGATAAACGCTACAGCGACTGTAGTTTCTAATTCTACTGGCTATCTATCAAGCCTTCCATTATCTTCTGCAGGATATGGAATAAGCGATACATCTTCCGCGGTGATAACATCTGCAAATGCTACAGGCGGAAACGTAAGACACTTTAATTCTAAAATTATTACTGGATTAAGCGCATCCGCAAACGGATTATCTTATAATAATAATGATATTATTCAAATATCTAGTACGTCAGCTATCGTTAATGCTATAGCTATATTGTCTACTAATGCAACTGGTGGAATATCAAACATCACCATTACCAATAGCGGTAAGGGGTTTGCTAGTAATGAAATTGCTTATTTAACAATTGTTAATGCTGGTCGGGGGTATAACTCCACTGTAAACAACCAAATAGCGTTTACAGGTGGTGGTGGAACAGGCGCAGTTGCAACATTCGTCAACAATGCTACTGGCAACATTGTTAGCATATCTCTTACGAATAGAGGAATTGGTTACACTTCAGTACCAACTGTTACACCCTATGGTTCTCCAACAGTATCGGCCGTCATAACACCCGTACTTCAAGCAAACGGATTAAGTGTTAAGATTGCAAATGCATCTGGCGGCTATTCAAACGGCGCTAAAGTTATTAGTGTAATTAAAAACGCTAATGGAGATATAAGTTTATATTCCAATTCAGACATAATGACAATCGTTAGCCCATCTAGTGTAAACGGAAATGCTGTAGCGAATATAGCTACAAATGTAGACGGGTCTTTAAATTTTGCAAATGTGAATGCTGGAAATAATTTTGGATTCAATATCGGAAATACAAATCTTAATTATTTTGTATCAAACTCTACCGGAGGATTTGTAAGAAGATTTGATAGCAAAATAGTCAGTTCTGCGACTATAAGTAACAGTGCTCCTTCATACAGGATAAAAAATATAATTGTTACGGCTACAGGAAGTGGTTATGATTCTACTAAAGTATTACGAGTTGATATAGAAAATGGTGGAATTGGTTATAACTCCACTGCAAATAATATATTAGTATTTAGTGGTTCTGGCTCTGGTGCAAACGCTACTTTTTCTAATGATAGTACAGGTAAAATCATCTCAGTCACAATGGTTGCTAATGGAACTGGTTATGCAAACCTTATTGTTTTTGCTGGAAATACTTCAAACGTAAGTTCAGCTGACGATTTTATTACAATTACTCCCGGCCCATTAGCAAATGGCCAAGCGGTTCAATATTTTTCTGCTCCTAGTCAACCTACTATAGGCGGCTTAACTAATAATCAAGTATACTACATAGTAGGAGCAAACAGTACAGGCATAAAATTAGCGAATACTTTAAACGGTGCTGCTATTAATATAACAGCAACAACTCAAGACACTTCACAATATTTAAGAAGCGTTACTACGATCTCGATCAATGCCCAAGCAAATGGAATAGGTGCAAACTTAATACCAGTCTTAGCAAATTCTCTTGTCATCACAAGTAGTGATGGTGGCTATGGCGCTACAGCATTTTTTGTTAATACAGCAGGCGGATTGTTGAATTTTGCAGTATTAGCAAATTCAGGGTTTGGTTACACTCAAGAACCAACTGTATCTATTTTAGACACAGCTGGTTCTAGTGGTGCTTTTAGAGTAGAGTTAGAAGGTGTTGCTGAAAATTTTGCAAATAATGATCAGATTATATTTTATGGTGGAACAGCAAATGGAACTGCCAACGTAATAGCGAATGGTCAAATTTCAAACATATTTAATATGTATTACACTGGTAGAAGTAGGTTTTTACAAACACAAGAACCAATACCTACTGGAATATTTTTTAAACCAGATGGAACTAGATTTTTTATTATTGGATCAGGTGTAGCAGGTAGAAAAATTCAACAATATGATTTAAGCACTGCATGGGACGTTACAACTTCTACGCACGCAGGTAATACTGCTACCGGTGCTCTTTTTCATACTAATCCAAATGATTTATACATAACCGCGAATGGTACTTCAATATATGTTCCTACAGCAAATACGACTGGTGCAGCTAACGGTATCTTACAATTCTCATTATCACAAGCCTGGAATGTTCAAACTATGTCTTATGTTGCAAACGTAACTACGTTTGCTAGAGAAACAGCTCCTACTGGATTATGGTTCAAACCAGACGGCACTCGCGCTTATCTTGTAGGAACGACTGCAGATAGAATACAGCAATATGATCTATCTACTCCTTGGAGCATATCAACCGCAACGTACAATGCAAACGTAAATCCAAATATATCTGGAGGACCTGCTAATCCAGCGTATCAGAGCGTTTCATTGAACAGCAGCGGTGATGTTATATATATCGTTGAATCAGGACGATCGATACTATATTCTTTTAATCTTACAGAAGCTTGGAACGTTCAATCTATAGTAACGTCTTCTTATGCAAATCTTAATTTTGAAAGAGTAGAGACAGGACCTACGGCAGTATACTTAAACCATAGTTTAGGAAAACTGTGGATGACTGGTTCAGTTTCTTCAGACGCTATTCTTGAATACCAAGCCACTCCAGCGTATACCACAAACCTTACTGACTCAGGAAAAGGATTCACTACAGCTAATTTGAAAATTTTAGTTGCTAATTCTTCTGGAGGAAACACGCGTTATCTAAACGGTGTCATTATTCAAGATATAGTAGTAGCAAATAGTGTTTATGATGGATTTGCAGTCAACACAGATGTTGTATATGTAACTAATGGAAATATCAACGCAATAGGAAATGCTATAACAAATGCAACTGGAGGCATGACTGGTGTAACATTGAACGTTAGTGGGTACGGATTCGTCAATACATCGTCTTTAAACATGTATGTTGTTAATTCAACAGGTGGAGATGTACGATATTTTAATACAAATGTTGTAAGTTCAATTGGAATCTCCGATGGAGGAACTGGTTACAGTAACACTGATTACATATTAATTTCTTCACCGGGAGGAAGTGCGGCTAGAGCAAACCTTGAAACCACTGTGACTGGAACTATTGTTTCTACTCAGTTAACAAATAGAGGCCGAGGAATCATTCCATGGTATGTGTCTGAGATTGAAATTATTTCAGGTGGTTCTGGTTATTCTAATGCAGACACAATAGATTTTTGCGGCGGCGGGGGTACTGGCGCAAATGCTATTCTTCTAACTAATTCTACTGGGGGTATTGTTCGTGCATTTGTATTAAACGGCGGAGAAAATTATGAATGTGCGCCTGGAGTAGAAGTTGCAAATAGCATTGGTGGAACTGCCAATGGAACAAACGCTAATCTTGTTGCAAAAGTTGCAAAGACAACTACATTACGTGTCTACAACGCTAATGGTAATCCTTCTATTGGCCAGTTTGCTGACTTAACGTTGAACGTTAAAGCATCACCGACTTTAGTAGCTAATCTAATATATGCACCGACGATTGGAAATACAACTGAAATCGTAACACTATCTACTCCTGCTTCTATTGAAATACAAGTAGCCGATAGTTCAAATTTATTTTTTACAACAACACAATCTTCTAATCTTAATCTTATACTCAGCGATAACCGTACCACTTTTGATAGTTCCATATCAGCTGGTGATAAAATATACGTAGAAACTACGTCCGAATCACAGATCCTTACAGTAGATGAAGTTTCAAATTCAACTTGGTTATCTGTTACTGAATTTCCATCGTTTACTAATACTGCTGCTGCTATCTCTGTTGCTAAAATAAATGCAAAAGGAAACATAAAAGAAAGAGGCGCTGATTATGTGCAAGTAACTAACGCTACTGGTTTGTTTGTCACGTCAAATGATATCATTGGCATATCCTCGCGTGCTTCAGCAAATGTGTTACAAGTATCTTACAATGATATGGTAAAAACTGGAACGAACGTGGACCAACTATTCACATATTTTGTAAGTTCTGGAAGTCCACAAAATTTCCAGGAAGATGAAATAGTTAGAAGTGGTATAAACAACTCAGCTATAGCATATATTCATTCAGCTAACTCTACTGCGTTTAAAGTGGTTAGAGCAACTGGACTATTTTATGCAGGAAATACCGTAGTAGGTGAAGATTCAGGAACTACAGTAGTTCTAGACAGCGGATCCACGTATAAATATGAAGGTGATTTTGTAAGAGGTTCGGGTGACATCATATATATAGAAAATATAGAACCAATTTCTAGATCAAATACACAATCAGAAACTATCAAGCTAATTCTGGAGTTTTAGTTAAATGCCGATTCAAACTGACCTAACAAGGGCTCCTTACTTTGATGATTATAAAGAAAAAGATAATTATCATAGAATTCTTTTCAAGCCATCAGTAGCAGTACAAGTACGTGAGTTAAATCAATTACAAACGATTCTACAGAATCAGATTGAAAGATTCGGCGATAACGTTTATAAGAGAGGAACGATAATTGATGGGTGCAACTTCACGTTTCACTCCAATTTACCGTATGCAAAAATAAATGATACGCAAACAGATGGCGCGCCCGTTAGTGTTTCGTCATTTAAAGGCTTTTTTGCTAAAAACGCTAATAACTTAGTTGCTCAAATTGTAGAAACTTCATCTGGGTTTGAAGCAACAGCACCAGAATTAAATACTTTACATTTAAAATATGTATCATCAGGCTCTTCATCGAATGCAACAGCATTTTCAGCAGGTGAAGTTGTTACAATTTACAATCCATCTTTAGTTGTATCAGAAGCCGATGTTGAAGTTAAGTCAACAGGGTTTAGTAATACTGATAACCTAATCATCGTAAGCGCTATAGAAGTTTCTAATACCATAGGTGGAGATGATTTTGTAAATGCTTCAGGACAAGCATGCACGTTTACCGTTGGTGAAATAATTACACAATCGGTTACTGGCGCACAAGCTGAAATACGAGAAGTAAATACTACGGCTAATGTAGAAACTTTAATTTTAAAAATTAGACCTCTAGCTTCTAACCTAAGACTTGCAAACGCTGCATCTTGGTTATTTGCTGAAAACTATGAAATTACTTCTTCGCAATCACAGATAACTGCAGTATTAACAAGAAATATAGGAAAAGACGCGTTTGGCACAATAGTAACAGATTCTACTGGCGGAATAAAGAGCGTAGCTATATTGAATGGAGGTACGGGTTATTATGTAGAACCATGGCTAACAGTAGCATATTCTACGCCAAACACCAGCCCTACTGCAAATTCAGTCATAGATGCATTAAGAATTTCTTCAAAAAATTATCTTTGCAATGTAACAGTAAATGATTCTACAACTGCGTTAGGTTTTGGGACTGGTATAGCTGTTTCTGAAGGCATAATATATCAAAAAGGTCATTTTGTTCGTGTAAATGATCAATTCATAGTAGTAGACAAGTACAACGCACAGACGAACAATGTTGTAGGATTTGATACGATTGAAGAAGTCATTACGTTTAGACAAGATCAAAACCTACTGGATAACGCTAGTGGTTCTTTAAATGAAAGGGCTCCTGGTGCAGACCGCTTAAAACTTACTCCTAAATTAGTTAGCATAACAAAAGATCAATCAGATGCTAACAATTTATTTTTACCTTTGATAGAATATTCACTTGGTAAACCTGCTAGACAAAGAAAAACAACTCAATTTAATTCTATAGCTAAAGAACTTGCTCAAAGAACTTTTGAGCAAAGTGGTAATTATGTATTAGATCAGTTTTTAATTTCTACAGAAGACATAGATGATATTGCACAAAATTCATTAGTATTTAGAACCAAAGCTGATCCTGGCACTGCATACATCGATGGATACAGAGTTCAAACACTAGCATCTACTTTAGTTGATGCAGCTAAATCTGTTTCTACTATTACGAGAGACACTTCTCTTGCTATCAGTTACGGTAATTTTATACGCGTTAAAGAAGTTGCTGGGTTCTTTAATTTTGCTGTAGGTGATTCAATATCATTAAGAAATGCAGCAAAAACATATCTTTCTTCATCTACAAATGCGCAATCTTCAAGTCAATTTCCAGTACCATCTGCAGCCGGGGCTGAAATAGGAACTGCAAAGATACGCTCTATGCAAATAAGTGAAGGTATACATGGCGGATCTGACACAGTTTACATAATATATCTTTTTGATATTAGAATGAATACGGGTAAAAATTTTAAAGATGTAAGAAGTATCTTTTATGATGGTACTGGTGATAATAATGGTGTAGCAGACATAGTCTTAGATGATGGTAAAGCGGTAGTATACAGCGCAAAAAATAGTTCTTTAATTTTCCCAAGTGGATTGCAGTCGTTAAGTTCAGTAAATTCGATATCTTATACTTATAGAACTACTACAGATAACTTGACTCTTGGAACTAATGGAAGAATTTCAGTTTCAGTTGCACAAAATCCTGGCGAATATTTTGATTATACAAGTCTTCTTACTCAAGCAGAAAAAAGATCACTTACTCTTGTTCCGTTAGCAAATACAGTTGCAACCGTAAACGCAGCTGGTGGTGTTACTGTTACTGCTGGTGGAGACACAGTAGCTAATTTGATTGGTGTCTCTACCAACTTTAGAACATCATTTAGAACTGGTGACTATATACGAGTTGCTAACTCTGGTGGTGATTTTGAAATTAAAAGAATCGTCAAGATAACAAATGCAACCCATCTTACCGTAGATACTCCATTTGCTAATAATTTAGGAGCAGCAAACGCTGTACTATTCTTTCCAAGATACACTCCTATTCCTCTTGGATTCTCAGATGATCGTAGAACAGCAAACGTTCAATCTAATACAACATTAAATATTAGCATTGGCAACACTTTAAGCACGTCTGTACCAGTTGCTCTTTCATATAATGTTAGAAAGTCAACACAAAGCATACCTAAAACTATAAGAAGAGATGTTTTTGTTAAAATAGATCCTACAACTAATCTTGGAGGATCGACAGGTCCATGGTGTTTAGGACATCCTGATATTTTTAGATTGAAAGTCGTATATGAAGGAAGAACCACTCAGTTCAACGGCAATACAACAATTGTAAATGGAACAACAGAGTTTATCAATTTTACTAATGATTTTCTATCTGATGGTGATGTTGTTGTTTACAGAACAGCTACAGGAAACGCTGCAATTGGAGGATTGACTAATAATCAATCTTATTATGTAGTTTCTGCTAATGCTATAGGTGTTAAATTATCATTAACATCTGGCGGATCTGCAATAGATATTACTGCAACACCTTCTGACACCACTCAATATCTTCTTTCCGTTTCAAACACAGATATAGACGTAACTCAAAATTATTATATTGATCATAATCAAAGAAAAGATTATTATGATGTTGGATTCTTGTATAAAAATGCAGCGTATACAGTTCCTTCTAATAAGTTACTTTTAGCACGATTTGACATGATGACCGTATCCGATAATGGATTGAAAACTGTATCATCTTATCCAATAAATGACACTACTCCTTTAAGTTTGAATACAGCTGGAATACATACTTTAGAAATTCCAGAATTATTACATGATAATGGTGAATATTTTGACTTAAGAGATTCATTAGATTTTAGACCTTATTCATCAAATACCGTAGCAATTTCAACGACTGTAAACGGAGCACCGATAAATCCGCTTGAGCCAACTCCATCTACTAGATTTAATGTGGTAGTAGATAAGAAATTTCCAGTGCCAGATTCGGTGTGTGATATAACTGTTCAAAAATATTTACCAAGAATTGATTCTGTTATTGTTTTAAGTAATACTGCTATCAAAGTAGTAGCAGGAACACCAGCAGAAAAACCACAAGCACCAAAATTGCCAAAAGAAGGACTGTTGTTAAATCACTTAATAATACCTCCTTATCCTTCTTTGCCTAAAGCATTATCTAAATCTACTATTGAGTATTTAGATAAAAAAACTGTTAATGTTAATGGAATTAAAAAGAGACAAATAGATCATACTATCTCTACTCCAATTACTCCAGATGGTCTTCCAACCATCCAAAGTAAGCCTTACACAATGCAAGATATAGCTTCTCTTGAAAGACGAATAGCAGATCTTGAATACTATACTTCTTTGAGCTTTACTGAAGATTCTGTTAACAACTTGCAATTAACTAGTTCAGTAGATACAACAACTAATAGATTTAAGTTTGGTTTCTTTGTTGATAATTTTACGACTTCTAATTTTGCTGAAGTAAGAGATCCTGGCTATTATGCTCAAATATTTGGATTTGAATTAAATCCAAAGAAAAAACAATACAAATTAGAATATAGCTTTAATTTTAATGATCCAGAAACAGCAAGATGTATTCGTGGTAAAAAAATCATGCTTCCTAGCAGAGAGATCACTCTCATAGGACAAAAGCAAGCAACTGAAGCCACGACTATTCAAATAGCAACAACAGAAACAACGTTCACGACTACTGGAACAGAAATAACTAAAACTACTACCAATATCAATGAAATCACAGTAGAAGAATGGGAACTAAAGACTCAAGAACAAGAATATCAAGAACTCGTTGGTGAAAAGAAACAAGTTAAAAAGAAAGTTATTAAACAAAGAAATGTTGTAAAAGATGTAGCCGGTGCTTTAGGTTCATATGGTCCAAGAATAACACAAAAGCCAGCTGAGGACGCAGTGCTTATGACATTTACAGCAAGTAAATTAGGAGGAACGATAACAACAAGGAGAGGTGGTCAAAAAGCTGCAGGAAGCATTAATCTACAGCGTTATCTTTCTGGATCGTGGCAACAAGTATACAACGACGGCGGCTCAGGACAACCATATTCTTCAGGATCTCACACTTATGCAGCTTCTAATGAAACTCAATTTAGAGTTACAAATGAATCTGCTGGAGGAGATATCGATTTGTATGTTACATATCCAACGTCCACTCAAACTACAGTCATAGAAAACTATGAAGATGAGATAACTGTTACTGAAGATACGACGAGATATGAGCCCAGATCACAGACCATATATAAAGTCGATAAGACAACTAATACTACAACGAAAGAAGAAGTAATAGTTCAAACTACCGTAGAAGAAACAACAACAAGTATAACTAAATCTCTATTCAATCCTAAACCAAGTGCATTAATGCAAATGGATCAATTATTTAATTTACCAGGGCAAATCAATTCGCCGACTATTGATTTACTTTCATTTATTCAAGACGATATTAATTCTTAAAATAGGAATTGCGCAATGTCATTCGAAACTAATTTTGGTGGTGTAAAAACTACAGTAACAGATTTTCAAAGAGTTTTTACTTTTAGCGCTACTGGCTTAAAAGCAAATACGTATTATGATGTTATATGTGAATCTGTAGTGTCAAATCATTGTGCAGTTCAAAGACCTACTGATGATAACAGCTATTCTAAAACTTTAAAGCGAGTTAAGAATATTGAACTTCCGACAAATATAGATTTACAAGCGTCTGGTTTAGTTAATAACGGAATTTATATTACTCAAGCTAATCTTCCTTTAAAGTCAAGTAATTCTGGTACAATCAATTTTGAATTTGATGGAAGTGTTTGGATTAGAGATGGTGGAAAAGGAAGCGTTACTACATCAAGTGGCGGTGGTACTACAGTAAGCTTAGACTTACTGAGAACTAAGTTTGATTTAGAGTTATCGACTACTAATGTACAATTCACATTTACTGAGTATGAATTTAACATTTCAGGGCAAGTATATTCGCTCACCTATTTTAATACCGTTAGTGGCGCACAAGGAAAAAGATATTCATTAAAAAGCATATATCAACTTTTCGATAAAGGTACTAAAAATTTAGTTTGCGGTGTTTGGGAAACAACTGAAGGAAAACTTTTCTTTACAGGAAATTTCAATAGATTTGGTAATGCATATGGCGTCGGCAGTGCAGCGGGCGCAACGCAATACGTGTTTAATCAATTAGGATTAACTTATCAGAAACCTCCAGTCGTATACATAAAATTTGCAGCTGTGGCAGTTCCTTCTGCACCAACAATTACATCTATGAACGTTCATTTACGAGAATCTAACTTTGTAGATCCTAACCCAATAAATCCTGTTCCTTTAGGTCCACCAGATCCTCCGGTTGGTTGGGACACTACTAAGCCAGAAGTTCCAGCAAATACTGTTACACAGACAACATTATCTTCTAATACAGTAACGACTTCACGTGATTTAGGTGTTCTTCGAACACGAAAAGAATTTGGAACTGGCGGACAAACACCTTTATCTGAAGTTTCATTATATTTCGATTACGCACAAACGTTTTATTTAGATCCAGCTCAATTAGACGGCAGTCAATTCGTGTCATTGACTGGTGTAAATTTATACTTTAAGTCTAAGCCGCATCCAAAAAATAATCAATCAGGTATCGTCAATCCTGGTGTTTATATATTCATATGTGAAGTTGAAAATGATATTCCAAACTTACGAAGAGCTTTAAAAGAATCTATTGTAAGAAGAAATTATGATGAAATTAATGCTTCATTAAATGCTATAGATTTTACTCAATTTCTTTTTAGATCACCGATGCCATTGAAAACTGGCAAATCGTATGCAATCGTTATTAATTTTGAAGATCCTCAATATTCACTATGGACAGCAACACAAGGAAGAAAACTTATAGATTCTGAATCTATATGTGACAGCGCATATAATTTTGGCAAGTTGTTTAGAGCATCAAACTATTTAGAAATAGACAATGATCCTAAAACGCAAGATGATGTGTTGAAGGCTATTCCAGCAACTGATTTAAAATTTGATATTTTAGCATTAGAATTTACAGATGCAAATGGAAATTTACAAAAAGCTAGCATAGAGCTAGTCAATGATGATTACGAATTTTTACAGATTGAAAATTCATATAGCAAGATGTTTGGATATGTCAATATCTTTGAAGCTTTTGGCACTCGCCAATACATTTATCAAGATTTTGGCAATTCTGCAGCAAATGTGTTTTACTATAAGCCAGGAACATTAACTATAAATCTTCCTGCTCTTGGGACGCGTGGTTTGTATCCCGAAGATGAAAAATTAGTAGCGATTACTGGTTTAAGAAGATTTCCATCAAGCTTGATTGTGTATGGAGACGGAACCAATTTTACACGTGATTTAGATTTTGGTTCTGTAATAGTCATTACAGATGACATTGCTTCTGACGTTCTTGGGTACGTAGCCAATACATGTGTGCGTACAGTTCAACGAGTAGTAAATAATACGCTATTGATTTTAGATGCGCCTTGCACATTTACTTCTTTAAATGCAAGATATAAAGTTCCTGTTGCAGCTAAGATGGAAACTGCTTTCAGTAATCCAGACACGTTAGTTCTTATTGAATCTAATGCAGATGAAGATAAGTATTTCGTATCAAACGCTGTGAATTATATAACTTTTAGTGGTGGAACTGGTTATCAAAATACTGATTACATTGTATTTTCTGGTGCAAATTCTAGAAGAAATGGTAGAGCAGACATCACAACTTTTGCTAATGGCACTATCGCGTCAATAAACATTGTTAATACCGGACATGGATTTACAACCACCCCAACATCAACGATTTATACTCAGAACAGAGTTGCAGGTGGATCTGGCACCGGCGCTAGTATAAACGTAAGTATTGGTGGTCAAATTGTTGCTGAATTTTATGGATCTAAAGCAGATATAGTTAATGTAACGTCTTTCCCAATCAATAACTTCATACCAAATCTTGATTTTAATTTGAAAGGTGGCACAGTAACAAATACGAATATCAATTTTGCTTATTTAGATACTACAGCGAATACTTTTGATTTATCAGACAGCAATTTTACTCCTGTAGTTTCTGGGCAGTCAACTGACATCACCACATTTGATGGCATAGTTATGTCCAAGTCTTTAGAAGTTTTGAATCGTGAAAAACTTGTAAGAAGTACGTCTGAAGGTAAGAGTTCATTAATTAAGTTTACACTATCCGCAGATAATAAGTATGATTCACCAGAATTACATGAAGAATTGACTTCTATCTTTGCGTTTAATAATGAAATTAATAATGATGCAACCGATGAACATACTAACTTTGGTAATGCAACTGCTCGACATATTACCAAAAAAATTACTTTCGATAAGGATAGGTTTGCAGAAGATATTCGAGTTATAATAACTGCATATAGACCACCTGGCACAGATATAAAATTATACGCAAAAGTACATAATTCAAAAGATGAAGATGCATTTGATGATAAGACTTGGACTGAACTTGAAATAACCGATGCTACATTTGGTGGAAGATTATTTAGTTCAAAAGCAAATAAAAAAGATTACATCGAATTGACTTATGGTTTCAAAGGATGGCCTGATTACACAACGACGATCACTGGAGATGCGTTCGTGTATTCTGCTGCTGGAAACACTACTGTAACAGGTGTAGGAACAACATTTAACACGGAACTAGCTAACGGCGATGTAATAGTTCTTTATGATGAACTATTTCCAAATACTACGTATGGTGTTGCTGTAGTAGCAAATACACCAGTCTCAACTTCTTTTGAAATTAATAAAGCTTTTGCTAACGTAAGCTTAGAAGCAGCAACTTTAAAAATAGGAAAAGCTGATAAGCCATACATGGTGTTTAATGACATACAAAACGATAACGTTGCAACATATTATAGTACGAGTTTAAATGAATTTACAACGTATGATACATTTGCAGTAAAGATCGTGTTGCTATCTAATAGTTCTTATATAGTTCCTAGAGTTAATGATATTAGAGCAATAGGAGTTTCGGCATAATGTCATTTGTTAAAACTGAAAAAACTGGTCTTGTTCGTGATATGAATACTAAAGCTATTATAAATACCAATATATCTGAATATCATCATGTTTTAGAAAAACGAAAACAATCTAGACAAATACAAACTGTCCAACAGCAAATAGATGCTTTAAAAAATGAATTTACTGATCTAAAACAACTCATAATTCAACTAGTTAACGGTAGCAAATAATGTCGAGAACTGTAACACAAATAGATGTATCAGCCGATACTTTTGAATTATGGGTTAATAAAACTAATGATCTTTTGCTTGCTTTATCAACAGAAATAATAACGGCAAATGTTGCAACTGCAAACACAGGGACTATTGCTGAGCCTAGAAAAGCACAACTTCTAGGTAGTTTTGGTGCTAATACTCTAGTCGCTACAAATGAACTACGCGGTGGAAACGTAGGCGCTTCAGCGTTACTAACGATCACATCAAATACATTTATTGGTGGTAACTCTACCTCAAATGCTTCCTTTGCTAATTGCCAAGCAAACGTTTGGATTGATAACGCTAATACACAAGTAAATGGCCAAATCATAACTCTTACGGGCAACACTTCGGTCAAAGGAAACACTTCAGTAGTTGCTATAAATGTTTTGGGCAACTCTTCAGTAACAAACACCATCGTCAATGGAACAGACATATTCGTAAGAACAACTAATACTAGTGTAAATAGTATTTCAATATTTACTGGTAACACTAGTATTAAAGCAAATAGCAGTATAACATTAATTAATGTTAGAGGAAATGGAACAACATCAAATGTAGTACTTAGTGGAAATCTAACTCAAATCACTGCTAATCTAGATGTTACTGGAACAGTTCATACTATTGGAGGAAATGTTGCATTTGACACTTCTACACTTTTTGTTGACTCGGTTAATAATCGTGTAGGAATAGGTACTACTACTCCTAGTGCTAATTTAAATGTAAATGGAAATGCTAATATTACAAGCAATGTGACTTTTGGTAATACATTACTTGTAACTGGCAACGTTACGTTTGCAAACACTCTAGCTGTTACAGGCACTGCTACATTTTCAAACACAATAAATGCAAGTGCATTCATATTAACATCATTTGCAAATAGTAACTTAGGATCAGATATAACTAATCCTTTAACCGTGTTTACATTTGATAAGACAGTGTATTCTACAGCAAAAATTACTGCTCAAATAAAAACATTGAGTGGTAATACTTTAGCTGCCGAAATGGTATTAGCACATGATAGCACTGATCCATACATAACTGTGTATGCAACTGTTGTTTCTCCTATAACTGCTGATCCTGGTGATTTTAGTGTTGCTATAAGCGGGTCGGATGTTCAATTAAAGTTTAAACAAAATTCAATAACTTCAGCATCAAAGATAGTCGCCACCTTAATCAAAGCTTAGTAGGAACATATGGCTAACACTAGATTTAAAACAGAGAATGGTCTATTAGTTACGGGTGGTAACGCACAATTTTCTGAACAAGTTTTTATTGGAAACACTTCATCGCGAGCAAACTTAACCGTTGATGGTGAGTTAGTATTAATTAATGGCGATTTATTAGTAACTGGTGCAACACAAATTGTTGCTGGACAGAGTTACACAGGAGATATTTTAGCTGGTGTAAACGGTTTAGATTTAGGTAATACTACAAATAGATTTGATGGGTTTTTTAATAATGTTGTAGTATATACATCTTTAACACCAATAGGAAATACTTTGGCATTTGGTAACTCTACTAACCGTTGGGTTATGAATGGCAACAGTTTAAATCTTTCCACTACATTAACTATTGGTTCAGTTACAGTCAATAGCACGTTAGCTAATCTTCAAGCTCTTAATGTAGTAAATCAAACAAACACTGCAACTCTTTACGTAACTACATCAGCTAACGTTGGAACGGCTGCAGTCGTAAACACAGTTGGTATCACTCATACTGGATTTGCAAACGTAGCAGGTAGCGCTAATGTTGGTGGTACTTTACGCGTAGCTGGTGCAGCTAATGCTTTAAGTACTTTAGGAATTACTGGAGCCGCTAATGCTTTAAGTACTTTAGGAATCACTGGAGCCGCTAATGCTTTAAGTACTTTAGGAATCACTGGTGGAGCTAATGCCCTAAGTACTTTAGGGATTACTGGAGCCGCTAATGCTTTAAGTACTTTTGGTGTTAATGGGCTACTAACAGCAGCCGCCGGTTTGACAGTTACAGGCACGACCAATGCTTCAGCTAATTTAAACGTTGGTGGAGGTGTTGCAACCACTAACGGTACTACACTTACTAATACATCGATTGCAACTGGTAATAGTTCTATAAATTCTAGTATTTCACCTAGTCAAATACGCATCATTAACAGCGTATCTAATACCATATTAAATGCAAATCTTTTATCTATAGGAAACACTGCTAATTTAACTTCTACGACTCTCAACATTAGTGGCTTTATTACAGTCAATTCAGTAGGTATTACGCATACTGGATTTGCTAATATTGGTGGTACTTTAAACGTTACTGGTGCAGCTAATGTTCTAAGTACTTTAGGGATCACTGGTGGAGCTAATGCTTTAAGTACTTTAGGGATTACTGGAGCCGCTAATGCTTTAAGTACTTTTGGTATAGGCGGTGCAGCTAATGCTTTAAGTACTTTAGGTGTTAGAGGATTATTAACAGCATCTAATGGGTTTACAGTTTCTTCTGGTAATGTGATGATTACAAGCGCCAACACACATTACGTGTCTGGTAACGTAAGCTTCAATGGATTGTACATAGATGCAATTAACTCACGTGTAGGAATAGGCACAACAACACCTGATACAAAACTAAAGGTAGATGGTGCTGCAAATATTATTGGAGCAGCTATACTATCTAATACATTAAGTGTTACTGGTGCTACTACTCTATCTAATACGTTAGCAGTAACTGGAGCTGTAACTTTATCCAACACAGCAGCTGTGACTGGAACAGTCACTGTAGGCGGCGGAGTAGCTGTTGCAAATGGTGTGACTGTTACTAACACGGCAATCACTATCGGAAATACCACCTCAAATGTTGAAATAGGACCAACAAATGGTGTGCTTATTAGATCTACAGCTGCAGGAGCTGGTGTATATCCATTGTCTAATACTGTAGGTACTGCGTTAGGAAGTTCAACTCAGAGATGGGCCTTAAATGCTAACACGGGTAATTTCAGTGGTAGCATTACAGTTAACACTGCTGCAAGCATAGCTATAGGTTCAATAAGTGCTACAACTAATGGGTTTAGTGTTACTAACAACTCTATTTCGGTTGGCAATTCTTCAATCAACACGCAGATAATTCCTGAAGCTATAAGAACTAATGAAAGTGATTCAGTAACTGTTCCTGGTTATTCGTGGAATAATGATACCAATTTAGGCATATATAGACCAGCAGCAGATACTCTTGGTATTACTACTAACGGTGTTGAGAGAATGCGCGTAAATAACACCATTATCTCAGTTAATACTACTTTACAAATAGAATCAACTTCATCTATAACAGGCAACACGAATGCACAGGGGAAAAGAACTCTTGTTGCTAATAGTTCTACACCTAATGGTCCACAAGATGTAAATGCAAGTCCTCAAAATGGAGATATTGTATACATATATTGATATGAGGAAATAATATGAATATTGTTGATGATTTTAATGAAAAAAAATATGTAATGCTTAAAGAAGTTCTATCAAATGAACAGTGTAAAGAAGCATGTGATCGTCTTTTTAAGCTATATAATGAGTCTAAAACTACAAAAGATGAACAGTGTCCTGTGTCTGACGCAATCTATGGAGATGCGTTTTTTGACAATATGATGGAGCAATTGATAGAAATATTTTCTGATGTTTCTGGTAAAACTCTTATTCCTACTTATAGTTATGCTAGAATTTATAGAAAAGGAGAAGAATTAGAGATACACTCCGATAGACCAGCATGTGAAATAAGTGCCACTGTTACTTTAGGAATAAGTGATAAGACATGGCCAATTTATTTTAATTTAAAAAATGAAATAGATAATAGTAATCCTTTGTTGTTAGATATAGGAGACGCCGTTCTTTATAAAGGAACAGAGATATATCATTGGAGAGAACCGTTTGAAGGAGAATGGCAATGCCAAGTATTCTTTCATTATGTAGACGCTAATGGACCATATAAAGATGAAAAGTACGATAGAAGAGATCGGCTTGGAACACCAGCAGAAACTAAAAAAATACATAAAAAACAACAAGATTTTGAACCAATAAATTATTGGTTTTTTGAAAATGTACTAAGTGAAGATTTTTGTAATTCAGTTATAGGAAAGTACTCCAATTATAATTTAGAGAAAGGATTGATTGGAGGTCATGATAATGGTGATTTAAACTTGAATATTCGTAATGTAGAAAAAACTATGCTTCCTATTCATAAAGGGATAGGTGTACATATGATTGGTTCTGGTTTTGTAGCTAATCAGCAAGCTTGGAGATTTGATATAAATAATTGTTATCAAGTGGAATATTTAAAATATGAAAAAGAAGGAAGATATAAATCTCATATTGATACATTTTTAGGATCTCCTCATAACGATTGTAGAAAGTTAACTGTATTAGCTTTTTTGAATGATGATTTTGAAGGAGGTAAGTTGTTTTTACAAGTAGGAGATCAAAAAATATATCCACAACAAAGCAAAGGTACAATTATAGTATTTCCTTCTTTTGTTTTGCATGGCGTGGAAGATATTATTTCTGGAATTAGACACTCAGTCGTTTGTTGGTTGTTAGGACCTTATTTTAAGTAAATACATATGGCAAATAAAACTCATATATATGATGGCGCGGCTTGGAGACCTATAAAAAAAGTATACGTATATGATTCTGGGTCTACTGCTTGGCGACTAGTCAAATATTCATGGGTTTATGATGGGGCTAATTGGAGACAAGTGCATACTAATGCTTATATTTTTAATAAAACTTTTTCTTCTCCGGCTAGCGATTATGACTTAATGAATGATATTATGTCTATGCCTGCACCAACAGCATGGAATGGAACAGACGATATTGAAGCCTCTATAACTATAAATCCAGGAATAGAAGTTTATTCTACTGTGGCAGGTAGCCCTGGATACGCATTAAGGATAGCTCCTGCACCTTCAACAAATCCAAGTAAATCTTTTCCACCGGCTAGTGTTATCAATTTAACACTAGCCGGTTCTATTGTAGGAAAAGGAGGAACCGGAGGAGCTGGAGGAGATGCTTCATCGACATATTATATTGCACCTATTCCTCCAGGCAAACCTGCTGTATCTTTCAATCAATCCGCCAGTAATGGAGCTCAAGGAGGTAGAGGAGGAAATGCTTTAGTGTTAGGATACCCAGTGAATGTTACTGTTCCTCCAACTGGTTCTATTAAATCTGGTGGGGGTGGAGGCGGTGGAGGCGGCGGCAGTGTTGCGCAATTACCTGGCATACCAGGTAATATTGGAGGCTATGTTGCTGGTGCTGTGCGTGGAGGTAGTGGTGGTGGCGGCGGCGCCGGCAGTGCTTATTCGCCAGCACCAGCAGGATCTGGAGGAGCAGCCACTGCGACTGCTGCTCCTCCAGATCCCAGCTTTGTAAATGAAAAAGGAGATGGTGCTGTAGGTTCACCTGCTCCATCTTCTTCATACGGGGCCGGAGGAGCTCCTTTTAGTACTACTGCAATAAGTGATTATCCTTTTGGAGTAACTGCAGTTGGAGGAGCTGGAGGAGCTGGAGGAGCTGTTGGTAATGCGGGAACTAATGGAACTTCGGGAGCTGCTCCTTCAATTGCAAGTCCTAATCCAGGTTCTCCAAGCCCAACTTTTCCTTTTAATAATGTACCACGTACGAACGCTAGTTTTGGTGCAGGTGGAGCCAGTGGTACAGCAATAAAAGGCACAAGTTATTTTGTTTCTCCGTTTCCTCTTTCTTCTCCGCAAATAATCGGGCCAAACACTCCAACTTAAGGTGATATATGAATAAAG